>Ga0325403_1006061_pt1 | contig 11467 bp, 8 predicted proteins | sample PopdelMetagenome_19_FD_205665 | JGI IMG/M metagenome (GOLD analysis project Ga0325403, IMG submission 205665) | Populus deltoides microbial communities from Bellville, Georgia, United States - Xylem-PdKOR-R4 | ecosystem: Host-associated > Plants > Phyllosphere > Stem > Wood/Secondary xylem...
CTAACATGCTTTATATTTGTTATCTTGTTCACTTTTAATACTTTGCTTGTTAAATGGTTAATCTAGATTTATGTTGTATAACACTTGGTACAACAAATACTTGGCACTTTTATAGCCCATACTGTATGGTATAACCGACACCTGAGCTATGAAAGGAACTTGATTTGTTGTTAACATAAGTTATAATCATGAATGCCTGACAACATTTACAAGTATTAGCATTATTCGAATAAAATAACTAATGTAATTATGTTAATAATTTATAATCTGATTGGAACTTCCTTGTGTGTGGTTTCCTATTGAATAATAAGAGTTTATACTATACTTGTTTGAAATACCATTAGTAGATCCTCTAACCTTGACATTTGTTGTTATCATTGTTTAATCCTTACGTTAATCTTCAATCTCAAAGTTCTCATCAACTTCTTCTTCTTCATCTTTATTATTATCATTATTATTATTATTATTATTATTATTATTATTATTATTGTTACTATTGTTGTTGTTATCTATAATTTATACAATTAACCTTCCTGTGGTTCGACCTCGGTCTTGCCGAGTTATTTATTACTTCGACACTCCTACACTTGGGAGAAGACATCAATCTTTTGGTCGTGTCAAACTCCCTCTTTTCTTTTCTTATGGTTGTTGCAGATTTTTGGTGAGAAGAAGAGTATTTATGCTTTATAATTTTTTTATTTGCATTTAGGCCTCATTTCCTTCAAGTGTATTATTTTTTTTGCCCCCGCATCTTTTTCTTCTTATAATTAAGCTATACCTCTTTCCATTTCTTATAATTCCGCCCCACAACTTTTAGTTTAGTTTATTTTCTTTAATTTAATCGAACCCTCAACATTTCCAGGTTAATTTATAATGTCTCGATATATTTCGTACATAAATTTATATCCAAAAATTTCTGAATTCTCGTTTTTATTTAAACCTATGCATAAATTTATTCACTTTTATTCCCCATTTATTTAGTTTGCAATTTACGCAACTTTTATTTTCCCGGGGTTACATAAAGAGGGTCTCTATATTGAGATTTCAGGTTAACCGAGCTAAAAGCAACAATTTGGTTCTAGTTAAAGGGGATCACTAGATAGGATCTCAGGTTGACTAAGCTGAAGACAAAGACCAAAGTTCTAGTTAAAAAAGGGTCTCTAGATTGATATTTCAGGTTACCCGAGTTGAAGGCAACATTTTGGTTTTGGTTAAAGGGGATCTCAAGTGGACTGAGCTAGAGACAAAGACCAAGGTTTTGGTTAAAAGGGGTCTCTAGATTGAGATTTCAGGTTAACCGAGCTGAAGGCAACTTTTTGGTTCTAGTTAAACGGGATCGCCAGATGAGATCTAAGGTTAACTAAGCTATTGGTTCTAGTTAAAGAGAATCGTCAAATTGGGATATTAGGTTAGCCAAGATGTTTTATATTTTGGTTCTAGTTAAAAAGAATTGTCATATGAGATCTCAAGTTAACCAAGCTATTGCTTCTTGTTAAAGGGGATTGCCAGATTGAGATTTCAAGTTAGTTAAGCTATTTTATATTTTGGTTCTGGTTAAAGGGGATCACTAAATCGGGATCTCAGGTTGATCGAATCAAGCTATTGCTTCTAGTTAAAGGGGATCGCCAGATTGAGATTTCAAGTTAGCCAAGTTATTTTATATTTTGGTTCTGGTTAAAGGGGATCACTAGATCGGGATCTCAGGTTGATCGAATATTTAACAAATATTTAAAGTATGTATTCATTGGCGACAACAATAACCTTCCTATTATCATAGCAAAAGGTTTGACAAGTGTGCAAGAGAAAAAACTTATAAAGTTGTTGTGCGATCATAAAACAGCCATTGGATGGACTTTAGTCAACATCAAGGGCATTAGCCCCTTGATGTGTGTGCATCATGTACTATTAGAGGACAATGTAAAACCAACAAGGGAAATGCAAAGGAGGTTAAACCCGCTTATGATGGAGGTATTGAAAGCTAAAATTTTGAAATTATTAGATGCAGGAGTCATTTACCCCATCACGGATAGTAAATGGGTGTCGCCAATCCAAGTGGTGCCTAAAAAGACTAGAATCACGTTGGTAAAGTATAAAAATGATGAACTTATCCCTACTCGCATCTCGAGTGGATGGAGAATGTGTGTTGCTTATAGAAAGCTTAATCTTTATACACACAAAGATTATTTCCCATTACCATTTATGAACTAAATGCTTGAATGTCTAGCAGGTAAGTCTTTTTATTGCTCCCTTGATGGATATAGTGGATATAATCAGATTGTTATTAATCCTAAAGATTATATTTACATGTCTATTTGGTACATATGCATATAGGAGAATGCCTTTTGGTCTCTATAATGCACCCACAACTTTTTAAAGATGCATGATGAGTATTTTTTCTAACTATGTTAAAAGAATAATTGAGGTTTTCATGGATGATTTCATGGTGTATGGTGATTCCTTTGCTAAGTGTTTGGAAAGTTTATCTTTATTCTTGAAAAGATACATTGAAACTAATCTTGTCTTAAACTATGAAAAGTGTTATTTTATGGTAGAACAAGGAATAGTTCTTGAGCATGTTATGTCTTCGCGTGGATTACAGATTGATAAAGCTAAAATAGATGTTATTTCATCATTACCTTACCCCTCATGCGTGAGGGAAGTTCGTTCTTTTCTTGGCCATGCAGGTTTCTATCGATGCTTTATCAAAGATTTCTCGAAATTTACAGCACCCTTGTGCAAATTATTAGCCAAATAAATAGATTTTGTGTTTGATCAAGCATGTAAAGATGCTCATGATGAGCTTAAGAGGTGTGTCACATCTTCCCTTATCATCCAACCACCAAACCAGGATGAGGCTTTCAAGATAATGTGCAATGCGAGTGATTATGCGGTAGGGGCTATACTTGGGCAAAGAATAGGGAAGAATTTGCATGTTATCGCATATGCTTCTCGCATGTTAGACGGAGTGCAATGCAATTATCATATAACTGAAAATGAACTATTTGCAGTGGTGTTTGCTCTAGAAAAATTCAGGTCATATTTACTTGGTACAAAAGTCATTGTTTTTACTGACCATGCAGCTTTGAGGTATCTTTTGAAGAAAAAGAAGTCCAAACCGAGATTGATTAGGTGGATCCTACTTTTACAAGAATTTGATCTTGAGATCAAAGACAAAAAAAAAGGTGTCGAAAACCATTTGGCTGATCATTTGAGCTGATTAAGGACCAAGAATATACAAACTGAAACAATAAGAGAGACATTCCCCAACGAGCAGTTGTATGTGTTACATTCCTCTACAAGACCATGGTATGCTGATTTGGTGAACTATTTAGTCACCAAAGAATTCCCTCCAGGTTTGTCTAAATCCTAAAAAGACAAGTTACGAGTTGATGTTAAATATTATTTTTGGGACACTCTTTATCTGTGAAAATTTTGTGCAAATCAAGTGGTTAGGATATGTGTTCCACAAGATGAATTTCATTCCATTCTCACTTTTTGTCATTATCATTCTTATGGTGGGCATTTTGGAGTAAAAAGAATGACTCCTAAGATACTTGAAAGTGGTCTTTATTAGCCTTCTATTTTTAAGGATGCATATCACTTTTGCAAATCATGTGAAAAATGCCAAAGAACATGTAATATCACTCATAAAAATCAAATGTCTTTAATGAAGATTCTTGTAAGTGAATTTTTTTATGTTTGGGGTATTAATTTTATGGGTCCATTTCCTTCTTCTTTTGGTAATCTTTATATCCTTTTTGTTGTTGATTATGTGTCTAAATGGATTGAGGCAAAGGCCACATGAACTAATGATGCTAAGGTTGTTTTAGATTTTGTCAGGACTCATATATTTGACAGGTTTGGATCCCTAAAGCTATTATTAGCGATTGTGACATCCATTTTTGCAATCGTTCAATAGAAGCATTATTACGCAAATATCATGTGACTCATCATACTTCCAAAACCTACCATCCTCAAACAAATGACCAAGCTGAAATTTCAAATCGAGAAATCAAGTCCATTTTGGAGAAAACAGTGCAACCTAATCGTCGAGATTAGAGTCTACGACTTGGTGATGCATTTTAGGCTTATCGCACTGCTTACAAATCACCTATAGAAATGTCACCTTATAGGATGATTTATAGAAAAGCATGTCATCTACCAGTGGAGCTTGAGCACAAAGCTTTTTGGGCCATTAAACAATGTAACTTGGATTATGATGCTGCTGGGATTGCAAGAAAGTTGCAATTGCAAGAGTTGGAAGAGATTTGGAATGATGCCTATGATAATGCAAGGATTTACAAAGAAAAGATGAAGAATCTTCATGACCGAATGATTACAAGAAAGAAGTTTCATATTGGCAACAAAGTCCTTCTTTATCATTCATGGTTGAAACTTTTTCCTGAAAAGTTATGCTCTTGTTGGATTGGATCCTATGTTGTTTCTATTGTTTTTCCTTATGGTGCAGTTGAAATTACAAGTTTAGAAACAAATAAAGTGCTCAAGGTCAATGGGCATCTTTTGAAAACTTTCTACGAAGGTTGAACGACAGAACTTACCGCTTATATAGAGTTAGCCGAACCAATATATGATGAATGAGCATGCAACATATCAAACCAATGACATAAAACAAAAGCACTTATTGAGAGGCAACCTAGCAAAAGAAAAAAAAATAGATTTGCTTTATTTTGCTCTTATCTTTAATTTTTCACATTTTACTTTATTTTTGTCATTCTCCTATATTCCTTTTCTTTTACTTTCAACATTGAGGATAATATTGTGTTTAAAGTGTGGGGGTATTGGGAGAATTTTGGTTTTCTTTGTTGTTTCAAAAATAATATATATGTTTAATCTTTTGAACTCTCATTGGTTTATGAGAATATGAGTATTATGTATAAGAATTAGTTGAGATACATGAAGATATAAATCGAATGAATGAGTGTGCATGCAAGTTTTAACGTTTAATTGGTTTAGGGATTGACTTTGAAGACATGCCATGTTGACTTTATAGTATTATATCAATGCAAGCTTTTGAGCATTCAACATTATATATTCTTTGATTGTGCATTCTTTCAGTGATTTGTATCTCTAGAACTTGCTTTATATCTTGTTGAGATTACATTCGCATTATATATGTACATGAAGATGATAAAGGCATTAGGAATTTTAATCACTTGAGCCAAAAAGCCAACCAAAGCTTATTATCCTTAGTGAGCCCGTTTTGAGCTTATTTATCTTTCATTTGCTTTACCCACGTGTAAACCTTAACTTTTTATATATGTTTTCCTTTTCCCCTGGCCAAGGATTAGTAGAGCATGTACTTGTTGATATCTCATGGGATTATGGTTGGAAATTATGTGAAAAGAAAGAAAAAGTGATGCTTGATGAAAAAAAAAATGGGCAAAGTTGCCAAAGAAAAAGAAAAGAAAAGAAAAGAGAAGTGTTCCATTGTGTTCATAGTTCTTAAAATTTTATGTTGATGGAGCTTGAAATCAAAAGAAGTTAAGTATTGGTACTTAAAGATGGAAAAATTGCGTGCTTTGATGGGATATCTTGTTTGAAAGATTATTTTTTTAGAATGCTCTACTTCCTTTGGTTTTAGCCTTTTCTTTTACCACACCTTAACCTTAGCCCCATTATAACCGAAAAGTAATACATTTTGATTCATGCATTGTTTGTAATATGTTAGTAATGGAGATGAGATTAAAGAGCAAGTTTATGGTAGAACATATTCATTGATCGGATTTGAGAGATTTAAACACTTGAGTGTTAGAGTGTACATCAATGAGAGGACCTATCACTTTTGCATGGCATAGATTTGATTTAAATCCAAACGATTAATTGAGTTTCGAAGTTTACATGCAAATGAATTCATTAAAATCTATACTCTTTACCCTTCTTGATTGTATTCTTATTTATAATGCATATATTCTTAGACATTGATGAGAGATTAAGAGATTAGTCATAGTTATTTTATTTATTGAGTGAAGTTTGATTTTGTACATTCTTTCTCGAGGACGAGCAAGAGCTAAGTGTGGGGGTATTTGATGTAACCATATTACTTGATAGTTTTACCTATATTCACCTAGTGTTTTGCCTATGTTTTATATATAAAATGCCTTGATATTTTTTGTTTTATGTTTTGAAGGCACTTTTAGATGAAAGATTAAAAAAAAAGTAAATTGGAGATAATTGACAAATTTAACCTCCAGACGATGTTTTGTGCAGAGCTTGAGCTCTAGAGGTCAAAACGAAATGATTCCAGTGGAATTAGAAAGCTAACATCCATACATTTCTATGCATATATGGAAAGAATAATAATAATAATAATAATAATAATAATAATAATAATAAAAAGAGATCATGGAAATTGCAGCCTTTAAAGATAAATTTCACATTCTGCCAGTGTTGACTTTTATCCATTCCGACTTGAATATCTTGGGTTACAGAAGTCAATTTGATACAAACTTAATTGTTTTGGATTCCTAACTTGAAGACCTATCAGCCTATCAAATATCAGTAGAAAAAAATCTCATATAAGAGAGATATAATTTTTCTAAGATGACACATGAATTCTGTCAGCGGACAGGTTTTGTGAAGAAACAAGTCCAAAGTACTTCTCAAGTATATATACCGACTTCCAAGTCTTTATTTTAGCAATTTAGCTCCTCTAAGTCAAAAGTCAAAGCTTGAAGATTTTATGCAAGGCTTTTTCACCCTTTTTTAGGAAATATTTAAATGTAAATTGTTTATTTAGGAAATGACTATTTTGTAGAAAAGGGATTAAGGTTTCCTAGGATATAAAAAGAAAAAGTGAAAGGAAAGAGAGGACGGCCAGCCAAGAGAGGAAAAACACACCTTCTCCAACATAACCCAAAATCATGCATTCTTCTTTCTTTTTTATTAGTTGTTCAATAGACATTCAAAGCTAAATTCTTTTTCTTGGTTGCAAGGACACAAAAACCTTTGAATTTCAAGAACTGTGAGATTTATTTTACCTTTTCTTTTCAGTTTATATGATAAATGAATATGTTTGTTCTCCTATGCTTATTTCCTATGATTGTTTATTTTAATTGCTAGAGCGGATTCTAAGTTATTATTGTGAACAATCTATTGCTAAGTTTGCTATTAAAACCGGAGTTGTGGTATATAAACTTGTGAAGCAACTGAGATTAATAATTGTGAGAACATATTATTGTCAGGGAGAACATTCGATCGATTAGTAATCTTAGGGAGAACATTCAATCGATTAAATCAAAAATGGACTGCGAACAGTTATGTTGTCTAGATTAATCAACCCATTTAGTTCTTAAGGCTACATTGAATTAAATTACGAGTGTGGACACTTTGGTTGTTTGATAGTTAGGATTAGTTATACAACGGATCTATTAACTAATCAACATAAGAAAAGATAAATATTCAGAGCATAAATTGATATTTCATTTCTATGATCAATTCTAATTTATATAGGTGGATGTTTTCTTGCTACCAAGGTTTTTTTTCTTGATAAATTTCTGTTTTCTTTGACTTAGTATTAATTGTTTCTTTCTGTTTACTATAGCATACCATTAGATAACTTCACAATCCCCCCAATTGCATGTCTTACAACATAAAAATTTGAATTAAACCTTCCTCATGGGATCGACCCCTTGCTTGTTCTATACTATCTTGTTTATTTAAGATAGGATAATTAATTTGTGCAACCGCGACATCGCAACACCTAATCATCTTCGTCGTCGTCCTTCTCATCCTCATAATCATTCTCCTTACCTTCATCATCATCATCGTTGTCCTCCTCATCCCCATAATCATTCTCCTCATCGTTCTCCTCCTCATCCCAATCAACATTCTCCTCATCCTCATCCTCATCCTCATCATCATCATCATTGTCCTCCTCATCCCAATTATCATTCTCCTCATCCTCATCCTCATCCTCATCATGGTCCTCTTTGATGTTCTTCTTCACACCTTGTTTTCTTTTCTCTTCTTGCTCAGCCTCCTTATTGCTTTCATTGTTGTCCTCATCCCCATCATCATTCTCCTCATCCTCATCATCATCCTTCTTCTGGCCCCATTTTCTTTCCTTTTCTTCATCCTCATCCTCATCCTCATCATGGTCTTCATTGATGTCCTTCTCCACAACTTGTTTTCTTTTCTCTTCTTGGTCAACCTCCTTGTCGTTTTCTTTCTCCTCCTCATCATTGTCCTCCTCATCCCAATCATCATTCTCCTCGTCTTCATCCTCATCCTCATCGTCATCATTGTCCTCCTTATCCCCATCATCATTCTCCTCATCTTTAACCTCATCCTCATCGTCATCATTGTCCTCCTCATCCCAATCATCATTCTCCTCATCTTCATCCTCATCCTCATCATCAAACTTCTTTAGGCCCCATTTTCTTTTCTTTTCCTCATCCTCATCCCCATCATGGTCCTCTTTGATGTCCTTCTTCACACCTTGTTTGCTTTTCTCTTCTTGCTTAGCCTCCTTGTTGCTTTCATTGTTGTCCTCATCCCCATCATCATTCTCCTCATCCTCATCATCATCCTTCTTCTTGCCCCATTTTCTTTCCTTTTCTTCATCCTCATTCTCATCCTCATCCTCATCCTCATCATGGTCTTCATTGATGTCCTTCTTAACACCTTGTTTTCTTTTCTCTTCTTGCTCAACCTCCTTGTCACTTTCATTGTCCTCCTCATCCCCATCATCATTCTCCTCATCTCCAGCCTCCGCATCCTCATCCTCGTCATCCTTCTTCAGACCCCATTTTCTTTCATTTTTCTCATCCGCATCCTCATCATGGTCCTTTTTGATGTCCTTCTTCACTCCTTGTTTTATTTTCTCTTCTTGCTCAGCCTTCTTGTCGCTTTCATTGTCCTCCTCATCCGTATTATTATTCTCCTCATCTTCAACCTCATCCTCATCATCATCGTCGTCGTCATCATCATCATCATCCTTCAGGCTCCATTTTCTTTCATTTTCCTCTTCCTCATCCTCATTATGGTCCTCTTTGATCTCCTTCACACCTTGTTTTATTTTCTTTTCTTGCTCAGCCTTCTTGTCGCTTTCATTGTCCTCCTCATCCCTATCATTATTCTCCTCAACTTCAGCCTCATCCTCATCATCATCCTTCTTCAGGCCCCATTTTCTTTCATTTTCCTCTTCCTCATCCTCATCATGGTCCTCTTTGATGTCCTTCACCTCTTGTTTTGTTTTCTCTTCTTGCTCAACCTCAGCCTCAGCCTCAGCCTCATCCTCATCATCATCATCATCACCATCACCATCACCACCATCATTGTCATCATAATCTATACCTTCCAACTTATCATCCTCGATAACCTCTCTCGTAAACCATGACAGGGCATGTGGAATGATTTTGTCCCGAATAATAATACTACCATCAACAAACACATGTCCAAATCAAAGAAAAGGAGAGAGATGCACAGAATAGACCCAATGAAGTTCACAGAAAGAATATGAGACTTACCCTACATTGTAGTCCTGTTCTATCCGATCCTGAAGTTCATCATTCTGTGAATACAAGAGACTAAGACATCAGTTAACATATCAACAATCACATTGCTTTCCCTGTACATAACGAAGCAGAACGTACAGCATCATCATCAAGATCATCCTCATTCTCAGGGATATGAGGAGGATTAAAGAATGTGAAGAAACTTTCACAGTTCTCAATTGTTGTGATGATTTTTGCAATCTTTGACCCCATTCTTGGTTTCTTCTTCACAATCACCTTCTTGGTCAAGCATTTCCCAGGAAACCATTCAATTTCCGTCCTAAGAAATCAGATGAAACATTATAAGAAAGAAAATTAGAAAGGAAGAGATTAAGAACTCTCAGCACAACAACATTAATATAATTAACTACCCAATTGCTTGACTCAAAATAGGATCAGATTCATCAATTATGTGATAAGTCTTTGTAAGGATAGAATTTTTGAAGTAAGGACAAGGGTTGAAGTAAAACTCCAGCTCGAAACCCTCAGGATTTTGAAGTCTCGACCACTTGATATCTTTTATGAACTTTAGGGCTCCTTCATCTTGTCCCTTAATCTATTGCAAGAATCAATTGATAAATCACATTACACAGTGATGAATCCAAAAGGAAGAAATATATGTGTGCATATGTTTGCACGCCTTGCATACCTCCTCTGCTAGTACTTCATGAGTTTTCATTGCAGTGAGCCAGAATTCAGGCACTCCTTTCTCTGCATTGAAGAAGTACTATACTCTTAAGTTCAATATAAGGCATTGCTTTCAGATACTCCATGTATGTTTGCCAAAAACAAGATATACTGTTAAAAATATACGCTAATACCTTCTGTAGCTTGATCCTCTTTTATGCTATCTAATTCAGCAGACATAACCCCGTCAACTTCTTTTAGACCATTCACAATCTCATATCTCTGCGCCGAGAGCCCATCAAAAACTTAAATTAATTACATAAATACGGAACAAAAAATTGCAATGAATGCTACCTCTGATTCAACATTCACGTAACACATGCAGAAGTATTAATGCAAAGACAACGCATACCTTATTGTATAGTGGTTGATAAAGCTTGTGGTATTTAGCTTCTAATGCCTTTCTCTCCTCAAGAAACTGTGCTTCCAGCTCATCATGTTGGCTCTGCAGAATACATCAATTCGCGTATGTAATTAAGCATGTCATGATCATCTATACATGTAATAAAACTTAACAAAAATGTTGAAAACTGGGCTATAAAATAGCACAAGCTTATGAAAACATAAACAGCACAATGTCTGTTATAGAATGTAGATGGTTATATACACCAACCTGAAGATGTCTGAGACACTCCACGTGTTTGCTGCCCTTGGGAGACGATGACACCTTCATGTTATAGTTACTCATACGGGAATGTTTGGGGGATGGGAAAATAAAAATAGCCTAGAAAAGGAGGGAAAGTGAGTTTAGTTTTATCTTATGAGAGGGAAGGAGATGTCGATGTGAGCTTACAGGTTTTTATTTATAAGTTGAGAAAGTGATGTGTTTCTTGTTGTCTTGATATTGGTATCTATCTGATGCTGTTAAGGGGTTCGAGCATACAGCCCTTTGGAATCGATTTCAAGTTTAACTGTCAAGTAAAGCCAGGAAGGATCAGCTTCAGGATGAAATTAATACCAATTTTTCTCTTTGGAGTTTGGAATAGATTTCCACTTTAAGTAAAGTATAGATAGGATTCTTTTATCTTGTTTCGTGTTGTGCATTGTTTCTTTTATCAATTCTACCTCAAAATATGAGTAGATTATAAATTACTCCTTGTGGTTTATTGCAATGAATTTGTCCATCAATTATTAATTATGGTAAATTCCTTGTTCAGAAACTATCAATAGTTTAGTTTAGGGACTGCGCAGGGTATTAACACAGAAAAAAGACCACAAGCTGGTGATGATGACATACAAGAAAACTTGAGATCTCAGGTACAAGC
>Ga0325403_1006063_pt1 | contig 11462 bp, 8 predicted proteins | sample PopdelMetagenome_19_FD_205665 | JGI IMG/M metagenome (GOLD analysis project Ga0325403, IMG submission 205665) | Populus deltoides microbial communities from Bellville, Georgia, United States - Xylem-PdKOR-R4 | ecosystem: Host-associated > Plants > Phyllosphere > Stem > Wood/Secondary xylem...
ATAATTCATTGTTCTTTTTTCTATTGATTGTGATTTAAGATTTTTCAATGACATTACAAAGGCACCTACCTCCTTTTGTATTTTGCTTCAACTGGGAATTTTTGATATAGTTGTAGTTGAGTTTCAAGGGTTTTCTTTGAATTTGAGCTCAAGTTTTGTTATGGGGTGGTGGAGGATGCTGCCATATGTAAGGTAAATCTTCTTGTTTGTTGTTTTAATGGATGATTGATTTGGCTGTTTGCTGGTCTCTCATTTATGCTTTAACCTTAATCCATATACTAATCACGGTCAACTTCCAGTTATTTAAACATGTGTGCATGGCTGTTGTCATGTCGGTCTCTCATTATCTTCCCTTATTCTTTTCTTATTTGTCAGTGGAGGAATATAACCGATTGCTTTTCTTTCCTCGATTATCACAGCTGGAATCACAGGCTTCTGTTTGGAAGATCTTAAAGAAACTGGAGTTCAGATTATCAATAATGCAGGAATGCTGGTCTACTGGAATTTCAAGTAAGAATTGACAAGAGTTTCCAGTGCCATCAGTATTTGTTGATCGTTGAAGTTAATAACATTAATTGCAATAGTATTAAGAGATTTATTAGCGTATTTTGTAGTGGTAAGGGTTCTCTGTTCCATTTATTAGCCATTATATGGTCATGTATAGCTATGAAGCATTACAGTCAGTTACCTTCGAAATGGGTGTCGAATGTCAATTGAAACTTTCACAGTTCTCATGTTTTGTTTAGATAAGACTTTCCCTATCTCCCTTCCTTACCAAATACACTTTTATTGCCTTTTGTGTCAACACAGTGTTTCTTTAAAGCTTGGAAAATGCATTTCCTCAAAAACAGGGATAAATGAATTACTTTTGGTGCTGTTTCTAATTTATTTTCTAAACTTCTTTCAGTACATTGGCTGGCCTATTTCGCCCTACTGTAACATAAATTATGGCAGGCTCTAATGGATCAGCTCACTTAAAGACACTCAGCATGCAAAACACATTTGGAACATTGGCTGTGACTCTTACAACTACTGTACAATAGATTAGCTTACTTATAGACACTCAGCATGCAAAACCCATTGGCACATTGGATATGACTCTTACAACTACTGTATAATAGACCGGCTCATTAAAGACACTCAGCATAATATCTGGCTCGGAACACTTGCAACTAGGGAGAAGCTCTTGACGGACAGGTATCTCTGTGGCCTTCTAAGCTGTTGCCTTCATGCTTCTTGCAAACATATTAGGAGTGCATCTTTATTTTTGTTTGACTATGAAATATAATCTCTCTCCATAATGTATTATATATGGAGATAAATTGTTTTTCATTGACTTTATTTATGTACCAGATTTGTCAAGATTTATTCATAATGTGCTAGTTCGTTTCTAGATTGAGTGATGAAGGGGTCTTTTCCTTATATGGAATATTTACTACAATCTTGACTAGAATTCAAGTTCACCAGCGAAACTGAGCATGACATTCGTGTACGAGGAAATAATATGATAATGCAGCTTGTATAACATGGTGGTGGTTCTTTCTATGTATCAGGATTGATGAATGAGGATTTATGTGCTGCAACAAATTCTTTTTTCAATGCAACCATACAATATACATGTTACAATATGCAATGAGTTTTATTTGTCAGAATCATGGACCATATTTCCTCATCCTGCAGCTTCTTTCGTGTAACAAAAATATATAGTGTGGGCTAGTAAATATTTTTCATTTGTGATAGAAGAAAAAGAGACATCCTTCATATCAGGGTTGGCAGGTTTATTTGGAGTTTTTATTAAGTTGTTTCAGGTGTTTGCAGAAATGGGAACTGAATTTCTGTATAAGATGTATATACCGAGTTATCATTCTACAAGGGATCTGGATGACAGTAGCGGGGATGTTAGATGGCCTTCACATCATGAAAACAAGGCCTTTGGGCAGTTCCATGATATGCTTGCTGCAAAGCCAGAAATAGATAGATACTCTGGATATGACAAGGAACACTTGAGGCAAACCATCCTGAGGCATGAAAACACATTCAAACATCAGGTATGTTTTATCTCCACTCTATATTGTTGAGCTATAAAATTGGATTTTTATACTTTCTGACCAAGCTCATGAAATATAGTGTAAAAATGCCCTTATTTTGCATAAATAATTGAAATTTGATTGAGCATAAAATTATATTTATGTTTATGGAAATTTGATTATGCAGGTCCATGAACTGCACCGGCTTCACAAAATACAAATGGACATAATGAATGAAGTCCGGAGCAAACAATCAGTCATATGCCTTGATCATGTGGGAACATTGCAATCAAATCCTTTTGCCTTTCCACATGAAGGAGACCGAAGGAGGTGTCACAATCCCAGTTTGCCTTTAGTGGCTATGAATTGTCATATACCATCTGCCTCAGGTGCTGATAGTGTCCAATCACATTTTGGTTCCATTAATGTGCAGAACATGCAATCCGGATGTGGCTCAACACATGATAGTTCCAGGCTTAAGGATGAATACGAGCACAAGAAGCTTCAGAGGAGATTATTTGACCTTGAACTGCCTGGTGACAAATACATAAATGATGAAGATGACGCACGAGGGGCATTTGTAGGGTCAGGGGTGGAAACTCACCCTCCAAATTGGAATTGTAACGTTACTTATGAGAAAAATTGCAATATGTCCACCCCAAGTAGTGTGTACTCTGGCTGCAATGGTGATGCTTTTAGTTCCATTACACACTTAAGGAGGACCCCAGGTTTTACAGATTTGAATGAACCTTTCAAGGTTGAGGAAGCACATGATACAATTTCTTTTGATACTCTAGGCAAGGCTACCTATTCTAAAGAGGAGATACAGGGGCGGGACTTATCTGCAAATTCATCCCCAGGCTTCCAATGTTTGGCCAAGGAAGTTTCTCAAAGACATAAAGAAAAGGATGAGGGAATCAGCCAATGTAATCAGCATTTAGATAAAGAATGGGGAAAGAAAGGCCGACCACCTCTTAACTTCAACCCTGGTAAGGACTTGTTAAGCAAGCCACTTTAGAGTGTTTTTTTTGGTTGATATCAGCCAATGATAGTGTTTTTATTTTGGATGTGCAAATTTGTATCAGTCACTACTTTACAAGTAGCCGAGTAGCTATGGTTTTTTATTCAAAATCATTGCTTCACTATTTTTCGTAGCGTGTTTATCATCTTTTGTTGATAAATGGGTGAATTGATTTTCTTACTTTAAATCCAATGCAACTCAATTCTTTTGAAATTCTTAAATATAGCAAATCAGTTAATCTGTGGATTTTTTTTTGGAAATGAATTATTAAAAATAATAAGTTGGAGAGAACTAATTGCGCTGTTAAGGAAAAAGAGTTACTGATTTTCTGGGCATAACCATTTTGTTATTAGACATCCAAAAGCATCAAAGTACTTCTAAGGCAATGGCTCTTCCGAGATTTACATGAATTTTCAGAAACCTATGAGTCCCTGTTCTGAAAGTTCTGAGAAATGTATAAGAAACTTCTCATTGTTATTGATTCCGTATGCATTTTAAGGAATGTCTTTTACTTTCTTATAACAAAGGGAAAAGAAGACTGCATATTTTGTACACTTGAATGTGCTTTCATGTGAAGGTGTGTGTGCTTATTTGTTCACAGATACTGAGTTAAAATTATGGTATTTTAAAGTTATTTACTTTCTAAGATTACATCATATTCTTCTTTGTGACTGAAGCTTAAAATCTTCAACATTAATTTTTCTTTTCCTTTAGGTGGTTCAGAATATAAGAGGCACAATTGAAAATTCTCGCAATAAGCTTGTTGCTGTATAGTACTAATTCAGTTTCAACTGATGGTTTGATCCTTTTTTCAGGCCATATAAGCACCAGAACTTTCAATAGAACTTTTTGTGGAGAATGTTTGCCTACACAAAGTGAATCATTGCATGTTGGCTGCACGAAAGCCCATGAGCCTGATCAGAATAAACCAGAACAATTGAGAAAGAAGACAATTTTTGGTGTAGAAATCTCTGATAGAAATCATGATGCATCTGTTATGTTTTCAGATACACTTCTGCAGCCACCTGCTCCTCCATCTAATGTAGTCAATTCCGAGTCATCCTCCATTTCATCTTGGAAGAAGCCTCCAGCTAGCTCAAGACGGAATGCAATATATGTTCAGGGAAACCCTTGCTTTAATACCTTTCCTGAATCAAATAAGAGTTCAGCAACATTGATTCATTGCCATGAAGTTTCTACAGATTGGTCGATTGTTAATGAAAAAGTGAATTTTGTTCCAGGTCCTGGAGTTGAATTGTCCTATAAAAATGACCTCTGCTTTGTTTCTCAGTTGCAGTCAAAGGAAAAACGAGTTTACCATGCATCAGCTGGTCACTCGAATGGTCACAGTGCTAGTTATTCAGCTTCTGAACTAGCTCCTCAGCATAGGCCTCCAAATAACCCGAGGGCTTCAGGCTGGCTGGATAATATAAAATCTGCAGAGGAAGTAAACCTCAATGCAGTACTTCCAAAATGTTGCCCAAATGAAGCAATTTCTGATTCAAATCTTATTTCCATTGGTATTCAAAGGAAGGAAGAAATTCCACTAGGAGGGTTATCTTGGCTGAGAGCTATTTCACCTCGTGAAGGAAATTCTTCTGTTGAAATGCCCGACTCTCAAAAGGTGAATTTGGATTCCTTGCAAAGAAAATATGCTGAGCTTTTTGCTTGCGATTCTGGAACAATGAAGGGCCTCAATCAAAACTTTATCCAGGATTCATCATCAGCAACAAATGCGCATGATGCCAAAGACAGAAGAATAGGAGGTGACTGTTCAAGCAATAGGAAGATTCTTGGTGTTCCCATTTTTGAAAAGCACATGTCCAAGGATCAGCCTTCTGCCAGCTCTGGCCTGAAGCCTAGTTGTTGTGTTTCAGAGACTAATGATGCTAGCTTTAACAAAGGTGGGTTACTTCGTACTGATCTGAATCAGGATCCTATGGAATCTGAATCTGTGGAGACCCAAAACACAAAGATTTTAAATGCGGAAAGGCATTCAGTTGATTGTAGAGCTAGCTTAAGACACCCAATTGATTTGAATGTGAGTGTGACTGAAGAAGAGGCTCAAGTGAGTATTTGTTCTCCAAGAACCAAGGATGAGATTGCAATTGAGATAGATTTGGAGGCGCCAGTTGTCCTTGAAAATGAAATAGACATTATATCTGGTGGTGAATTTCTAGAGAGTAAATTTAAAGAACCATTTCAGTCAATAACAGATGAATCCAAGGACTTTCGTGGAGGCTTTTTGATGGCTGCAGCTGAGGCTTTAGTTTCTATCTCATCTTCTGGTGCGTACAAGTTTCAAGCCGATGCTCCATGCCATGACTCACTACAGTGGTTCACAGAGATAGTTTCTTTGTATGAAGGTTACATTGAGAATGATGTTGGATCGATTTCAGTGCACGAGAATATTACTGACTGTGAAGATCCAAAATCAGACGAGGTTGATTTTTTTGAGTATATGACCTTAAATTTAACTGAAACCGTGGTAGAAGAGCGTAATTTTGAGCCAATGGTTTTGGAAAGCATAAAAGATGAAACATCATTGCCAAGACGTCCTCGGAGAGGTCAGGCCAGGAGAGGAAAGCATCGGAAGGACTTTCAAAGAGATGTACTTCCTGGTCTTGTCTGTTTGTCTAGGAATAATGTGACTGAGGATCTTCAGATGATTGAAGGGCTCATCACAGCAACCGGTGGCACTTGGCGACCAGGTTTGTCACAGAGAAATTCTCCTAAAAGAAAGGCAGGAAGGGGGAGAAAGCGTGCAGCCCCAGCTGCCGCCTCTCCAATAGTAACAGCAGTGAGTCCACCGCAAACTAAGCAACCTGATTGTGGAGAACTGGGACTTGAGGTAACAGGATGGGGAAAGAGGACAAGGCGTCCTCCAAGACAGAGATATCCCATTAATAACCCTTAACCACAAAAAACTAGAGAGGAAGTCATTTAGATTTCAGAAAGGAATTGTCATGCAGCCTGTCAAATTTTCATGCCAGGGAGATTCATATTGCGTGCATGCCTTATTTTCTGAATCTTTGATTTGGTATGCTTCACTCTTCAGTTTGTTGGTGAGCTTGTTTTACTGATGATAAAATAAGTGATACTGGTCTCTACTGACATAAAATGAACGTGTTACTTGTTAGTGTGTAATGTTACTAGACATGGTTAGCCTTTGAGCTCTCAAATTCAGAGAGTGAAAATGTGTTCTTTTGTCTTGCATTGTTCTTTCTGTTGTGCGTGACTTCCATAACTTGTATGCTATCTGCTTCCTTAAATGACATGTTGTGAGTAAAAAAAAAAGAAAAATCTGTTTAATATATATATATATATATGTGCACAGTAAGTAGACTCCGAACGTGGCCTGAAATCTCCTATGTAAGCCAGCGGTCTTGACAAAACTACCATTATCAGGGCTCTGTTAGGTGGCTTGCCCTACACTTGATAATAATACATATTCAAAGGTCTTGGTCTTGTACCCCTTAATCTACTTGTTGATGCTCTTCATATTTCCTTGCAAATAAAGAAATGGACACTAATTTTATTTACTTTCTCTCTGTTTTTTTTCCTCAACAGTTGACAACGTCCTCCATGCTTACTTTCGGAGTTAATTGTATTTTTATTCTTAATTAATAATTCGAAATAAGCTTTAATTCACTCTAGCAAAGTAAAAACAAAAACAAGCACTCTTGAGACAAAAAAAAAAAAAAAAAACCCTCCAGTTTTACCCTTTTCCATTTACAATGTTTTGAAACATTCTCCGCACCCCTCAAGCGCCGTCGTTTTTGCATCTCCAACTGACAGACAAACGAGAAATACGGGGACCCCTTTGGCGGTAAATTTAAAAGTTAGCTGCTGGACCTCACCTACGAGCAACTACGATTTCAGCTTTGAAGGTGAAGTTTAATTCTGAATTTCTTTTTTTCTCCATCTGGGTCTTGGTTACATCAAGTCAAGAATCAGTTTCTCTCGCTAATTTTGCTTGCTTAAACATTAATTTATTTACCCGACTCCCTAAACAATTTCCTTTTCCGGGTTCCATCATTCTAACTTGCTATGCAAAGTTGAGTAAATATGTCGTGTTTGAAGACTTGTACTGAATCAGGCTGTTTAGCTTTGGAAGAGAAATCGATTCGATATGTTTTCATGATAGGTTTTGGGTTGTAGTGTGTAAAACGTGGCGATATTACGCATGCATGTAAATTGTTTGATGGAATCACTAACAGAGATTTTCTTCTGGACATGTCCGTGTGTAAGCATATTGACGATCGTTGTACTTACGAGGCTTTTATGGTTGCTTCCAATACGCAGCAAGATAAGCTGATTCTGAGCAGTTGACTCCACTGAACTTACTTCAGACAGAACCACGGTTAGAAGCACTGCGAGAGGGTTTGGTGATATTATTAGAAGAGGGGTGGTTGTTTAGATAAGGTATTTGAATATCATCTCATGCACGTTGTAATTAGTTCAACAATCAAATGAATTCTCTCTTCTTTACAAATTGTGTAAATCAGCCCTTCAGACTTGTAAACCAAATTGCAGAAACTTAACATTAAAAATCTTTAGCTAACATCATGCAACCCCAAACCCTGCTCCTTCACTTCTGATCAAACCAATCCCATTCACTTACAAAACTTAGAAAACCTGGCATTCCTATGTATGCACACCGCAACAAACCCATGTACATGCAAGCCAATCGTTCTCAATCTCCTCCTCTCAGAACTTTGGCCTTAGCCTACGCAGGCACCACTGATGACGCCACTAACCCACCTTGACTCCACCATTTCTGCACCCAGATCAAGCTCATTCTGAACTGCATTGGCCCCTTTAATTAGCCTCCATGGTGATAATGGGAATTAAATAATTTTTTCTTAGAGGGAAGGTATAGACTATAGGAAAGTCTTTACAAACGTTGTTAACCGAGTAGTAGATGTCAAAAGGTTTCTTTCCCTTCCACTTTCCTCTATTTACAAGTTCAGTTCTTTCCCAAATTGATTTAAATTACTGCAACTTAAAATAGGGGATGCTAGAGTGTTAAGAAATTTTTTAACAGTATAACATAAATATGTACATGTGGAAAACGAATTTAATACAAGTGTTAGCATTATAACATGTGAATTCTGTAAAGCATGTATTTTTCAATGTTGATATTTATTTTATGAACTTTATGTTGAAAATTCTGCTAGGTGTGACTACTTTGATAAATGTGGAGAGCTTTTGTTCATGGGGAGAATGAAGGTGAAGTACCATTAGAAGCAGCGGAGGCTGGTTCTTTGGTGGTTTCTACATGTGGGTTTGATCTATAGTTTGGATGAATTGCGTTTGATGTTTACTTGTAGGCAATGGCTGGCCTTTCTGTATCAAACCAACTTGAGGCTAGGTGAGCTTGAAGTCAGAGAAAAGGATCGTTGGGAATTTTGAGACTTATGAATCAGCAGTTTTAGGAGGGCTTAGTGCGTGTTTGGTGCTGCGGCTATGTTTATAGAAAAATGCTGTTATAAGTGTTTGGTTAGATATTAATCATACTTTTATTGATGTGGGTCCCATCCAAAACTAAGGCTGGAACTCAGTTTCTTGAAAAATAATTTGGATTTGCTTTTTACGAGGGCGTGTTCTCCTCTCTCTTTCACCGACAGTGCAGATAATTACCATTGCAAAAATTTCTCAAAACAACCCGAGAGGTCTCTATTGTTTGGATCCGGAAAAATCTTGTCATTTCCCAAATTTTCATCCTTGTTCCCCTTTGTTCCCTTCTTCCGTCTCTTGTCAAACGACAATGAAATCATTGTAAAATTTTTCCAAAACAACCCTCTCATCTCCATTGCTCTTCCCCTTCTTCTTCTGATGCGTTTCCTCGTCTCCATTGTTCACGTTGCAAAGTGAACAATGGAGAGTAAATTAATTCACTTTTCACTGTTCATGGGTTGGAACGGGTCCGACCCAAACCTAAATGCATTGGACCGGGTCCAACGCCGTAAAATTAAAAAAATCCAAAAAAATTTCTTAGATATTGTGTTTTATTCGAAAAAGTAGTGTTTAACATTATTCAATGATACTACATAATTACATTAGAAGGAGATCGCATGATGACGTAGCATTTGCAGAATTTGATCGCAATCCCAATTTTGTTCCTGATGATATTTTACTTGATGTTGTTGCACGCTCATGAAGCCATGAAAACTGTAGTCTTTGTCGGATGGATTTCGTAACTAATGGAATTTTAGATAGTTAAATGGAACAATAAAAAATACTTTATATAAAGTATTGTTTATTTCATGATGTAATAGTTATAGTTAAATCTACAGTATTTCAATTAAGAACCATCAATATTAATATGTCTTTTTTAGTTATTTTATAACCTCAATTTGAGAAGCATTCTTAACAAAACACATTAAATTTATTCAACCTTAATTTCAATTACAGTTTTAACCAAATATATATTGTACCAAACCAACCTCAACTAAAAGTGTTTTTTATAAAATAATTTTTTTCAAGCCACAACAACAAAAGCTACCACAATACTAAAGAAAGCTTATTGAAGTTTATCTTTAATAATTTATGGAATTGTTTCCTTTTGTGTAAAAGGGTAAATTTTATTGAAGAGAAAAGGATTAAAAGACACAACAGAGAGGATAAGACATCCTCCAAAAGAAGGATGAAAAATCATAATAAAAATTCAGACCAATCCCACTGATTGTAATTTTTCTTGTGAATCAATGCTGCTGTATGTTGCATGGCTGCGCACATGATTCCATGATGTATCTGTTTGTACAGATTATCATTAAGTTCGAATCTAAATTGCGCAAATCCTTCTCTTAGCTAATGGTTGCACTTTACACTGGGATAATATACTGCACTGCACTGCATGTTTAATACTGTGATGCAGTCACTTTAACAAGTCTTGTCAATGATAACCATTCATTTTAATTGTTCATTGTTCTTCTTTATATTTTCGAACTTCAAATTAAGTTATCTTATTTTCTTTGGGAAAATCATAACAAATGATGAGAGATTAGTCATTCTAGGTCCTGGTTAGAATACTCAGGTGTGACACAGAATGAGTTGTAGTATCACTCGTTTTAGGGTGAAGCTTGTTGCAAGTATACATTTCGACTAATTGATGTTGGAATTTTCTTCTGACTAGCTCTTGGGTAGAAATGCAAATGGGAGGTGGTTTCTCGTAACATTTTCTTCATTCTTTAGCCTTTGGATGGTTCAGGAAGAAGGATCGCTCTTAGGATGAGGTGAGAAGTGTTTTTCGTTCAAGATGTTGTTTGATGCGTTTTGGTTATGAGTGTTGTAGGAAAAGCTGGCAACCGAAGCCCCTGATCAGTAATAAATTGACAAGTTCATCTGTTGAAACTTTTTTGTTTGAAAAAAAAGAAGAAGAAAACCCAAAACAAAAGGAGGGAGTTTATGCTTCCTTGAAATTATTCTGGCTTTGATGTGATTGTGGCATGGTTGGATTTGGTTTCTCTTTAATTTTGCGTTCTGGACACAGACAAATCAAGATACAAAACATACAAGGGAAGGATACAGGATATTCTCATAACTTCAGAACTTCCTCCACATGTTGATGAGTTCAGACAATCCTTTGTTAGAACACCCACCAACTCCCACTGTTTTCCTCGCTTCTTCTTTGATGCCCAATGCCTGAATTCTTAATGATTCATTCCCCATAATTTCTCCAATCTTTTCTGCAATTTCTGCTCTATTCACTATCATCTCCTCACCCCATCCCCAACTCTTCACCCAGGTCCCTAGTCCAATCCTCTCCACAATATCTGCGTTGACTTTCTGGTCCCCATGTTGGGGCCAAGCTAAGATCTTCACTCCATGCCATGCAGCCTCCATCACTGAATTCCAACCACAATAACTGAAAAATCCTCCGACTGCTGGGTGGCTTAATACATCCTCCTGGTTTACCCAATTCCTAACAACTAATCCCTTTTCTTTCATCCTCTCCATCAATTCATCTCCAATTACCTCTTCCAATCCTTCATTATCTTCTGTGTCAACTTTTTTATCCTTCACCACCCAGACAAACCTGCTACCAACTCCTTACCAGCCCTTCACCCAACTCTCTGACTTGCTCCCTCGACAAAGCAGTCCTACTACCAAAGCTAACATACACAACTGAGCCAGCTGGTTGATCATCAAGCCAAGTTAGCTGTAACTGGCTCTTCTCAAAATCACATGGTGGGAGTGGTCCAATGGCGAGAACTGAACTACTGAAGGTAGCCTTTCCAGGAGTAGTTGGCAATCATTTAGCTTTCTGAGTGATTCTTGCTCAAAGCTTTCGAACGTGTTAACTAGAATTCCACTTGATTCTGCGACTTTTCTACTATCCTCTATGAAACTGGTCTTTAGGATATTATTGCCTTTTTTCAGAAGTGGTGGGGGAATCCATGATTTGGGCA
>Ga0325403_1006064_pt1 | contig 11461 bp, 7 predicted proteins | sample PopdelMetagenome_19_FD_205665 | JGI IMG/M metagenome (GOLD analysis project Ga0325403, IMG submission 205665) | Populus deltoides microbial communities from Bellville, Georgia, United States - Xylem-PdKOR-R4 | ecosystem: Host-associated > Plants > Phyllosphere > Stem > Wood/Secondary xylem...
TATTCATTTATAACATTATAACCAAAATTTTGGCTGTATGTAATTTCAAGTCTCAAATATCCCTTATGTCCATTATCTTGGCATATTCAAATATTGTCCCATCTTAAGAAGTTCTTATGCTAATTTTGACATTGTCAATTAATTTTTTCCATTTTATATATTTCTTTTATCTAGGGTCGTTGTTGTGACCAAATCAAAATTTTCATATTAAATTCTACCATTGCAGTCAATTTAATTAAATTCTCACCATTCATTATGGTTTATTTTCATTTATCATATTAAATTTTTCTATTGCAGTCAATTTAATTTTTCATATATAACACTTCACCGTTATGATCCATTTACTTCGCAAAATATTCTAGTCCTATTGTGAAATATCCAAGACACAACAACAATTCAATTCAACAATTCTACTTACTGTTTATAAAATTTTAAACTTCCACACATGACAATCATTACTCAACCAATAATTCTATTTTAATTTTTATAATCATAATAATTAACAATTCACAAACTAAAAATACAAGACTTTGTACAAATACACAATTTCCTTTAACCAATAACCACAACCTTACTCTAAATGTTATTTTTTAAACCTTCACATTTACTTAGCATGTGATACCACACACACACAGTCCAATCTAACTATCATTTATACAATTCAAATAAAATCTTCACTTTTATACACATAAATCATGCTTACTCATATATTTCAAACACATCCCCAATTACTATATATACCAATCATGTTCATTTATACTTTTTACTAACAATGCTACTTTAATTTTCCTTCCTAATACTGTTAAATTGGTTTATAATTACTCAATATCATGAATTTTCATATTCCACTACTTTCCTAAAACACATTCACAACACGAAATTCACACATCCTTATTTAAACACCTATCCCAATAATAATTTCTTATACTAATAAAACCATATGAACATACATTTACACATTATTCAAACAATAATCTTAGTCTCCCTCTAAAATCAGTGTGGATGGATACAAAATGAGAGAGAGAAGTTGCATGCTAAAAGGATGCAAAATGAGATAGAGAAGCTGCTATATTAATACACCGTCGTTGGAGGTAAAAATTAGCAAAAAAGAGCTCCAAAGACTTACATTAGAGGTTAATGAAGTGAGTGCATCTGTTGCTTTTAATCTTACTGTTGTTTCAATTGGTGATTCAATGATGAATCCTTTTGAAAAGAAGAGGAATGATACGATCCATGTAAGGGTTGGGCAATTAAATTTGGTTTTTGGCTTAATATTTTTTAATGTGTAGTTTTACTCTAACAAGCATAACTCTCAATTCCATTGTTGGATCAAGTTGAAATTTCATCAGAAGTTTTGAGAGGTCTAGTTTTATTATTAGGTTAATCAAAGTTAAAAAAAGACATTATGATACTATCTAAAAGTTGTTGTACAAGTTTTGCTATTTGTTTCCTTATGATCTGTGCACTTCTTATGTAGTAAGGATTTCTTTTCTACAAGGACAATATAAATTATAACAATTAAGATTATTTTAGCAAGGGTTTCCATGTCAATAAGTTGTGTTTTCTTTTGTTTTGTAGATTTTCTCATTAACGAGGTTTCCTTATTATTTAAGGACACTAGAGATGTTTTGCGCTTATATTTCTTAATGCACAGTCTTACATTGACAAGTATAATTTTTTATCCAACTGTTGAATGAAGCTAAAATTTGTTCATATAATTTTAAAGGCCTTATTTTATATAGATTTAAAATTTCATAGTGGCTAGACATTGGAAAGGCCATGTGATAAGCTCCAAAAGTTATTATGCAGGAATTGTGTTAGTTTCCTAGTTGATTTATAATTATTTTTTCTATTTTATTTATAACTTTTTTGTTATTTTTTTCAAACTTGTTTAGGATGTTTTTACCTATTATATATATAATTATTTAGCTTGTATTTAGATTTTTTTATAGACTTTGATTTCAGAATAATCTATTATACATGTGAGGTAATTCTCTTAATTTGGTTCTTCATTGAACTACTATGACTTATCAAAGAATTAACCAAGCTTCACGACGTCTTCTACTTGTTCACATCTCTTTATAGGCATTGGGGGGTGCAGTTTCTATAGTCTTGGTGTTTCAATATAGGTTATTGTTTTGTCAAGCTCAATCACAAGTATAAATTTAGCTTTCTTGGTAATGATCGATCTAACTATGGGTTTTTAAATCTTTATATCCATGAGATTCACATCAATATCCTGACCAATATGGTGGAAGTTCAAAAGCTATTGATCTTTCATCAAAAGAACAACGAAAAGGTGAGAAAGTCATGTTAAGATTCTTCTTCTTCAGTTGTTAGTTCTAGATTGATAAAAAAAATGGTAGGAATGTGTTGTACAAAAGAATAAGGTGGAGAAAGAAGTTCTGAACAAATATCGTAAATATAAGTTGACAGTGCGCAAGTAGTAATTATGTAAAAAGAAAAGACCTATCTTCCCATGATTTGTTGAGTGATAGATTCCTTGCAATCATGCTTTTTTGACATAAAATGCAAGAAATATGCTACAAAAAAGCATGCATCTAAATGAAAAAAAAGCAGTTATGTGAAGAGCACATCACATATCAACCTCTAAAGCATAAGCAACTAAGATAGGAATCCTTAAGCTGAGGTTTTTTTTTTTTTTAAGAAGACTAATTGAGAAGCCTATCTTCTCAAGCATGCTATGAAAAATTAAAATGAAAAAAAAATCACAAAGCTAGAAACTTATAAGAAGCTAATAATATGATACAACAATACATGAATGGTTGGCAATGAAAAGGCTAAGAGAGCATTACCCTATGTTTCAACAATTTCATTAATTAGATGACATGGTAATGCAATCTACACCACCAAAACTTTAGACATGTTACAATTGTAGTAAGAAAATAGCAGAAAAGGGTTGTCCATCTAGTCAAAAAGAGGATTGACCTAAAGTCTAAGAAGGCAACCTTATGTCTTAACAACATATGCATGTCTAACAAAAAAAATATTTGAGAGAAGTTAACCATATGTTTTAACAATTGAATTAATTAGGCAACAATGTAGTGCACTTGACATAACTAAAGTTTTAAATATGAAATCATTGGAATTTAGAATAGCAATGGAGAGTTGTCCATCTAGTTTAAAAGAGAACGTCATTGCATTTAGGTAAGACCTATTTGTTAAGGTTCCTTTATTAAAAAGAAAAGTAGAATTCTTAAATATATAGCATAGATGACCTGTAAATCTAGAACAATTAACTAATTTATTAGCTCCTTTTCTCTATATTCATCAATCCATTAATCTATTTAGTTAGGGAGACTGAACGGAAAAGCTTTCTAAGAGTTTGGGTTGCTTAAGCCATTAATTCCCTTTGAAAGCCACACAAACACATCCAAAATGTTCAGGTAGGTAAGGAAAAGTTAAAAGGATGAAAAGAGATTCAATAGCATGCATAGATCTAAAAAAATTAGAAAGAAAACAAGTCCAACACCGAGGCAGATGGTGTATGAGCTAAAACAAGAGGGGGGAGAAAAACAGTGACAGTGCAAAGTGTTGGAAAAATGAGTGAGCCACTCATGGATATGTAGGATGGAATCTAAAATGGAGATAAATTTTTTGAAAGACAATTTTTCTAGCAAATAATAGAGAAACAAACAACACTATAAACATGCTAAAAAGCAAAGATATAGTTGCAACCTAGAATTACGCATCAGCATTTGACAAAAAATATGTTCTTTTATAAGAATCACCATAGGACTATTTATCGAAAGGAATGACAGCTCAGAAAGTTATTCTATGGGAGGAAAATAAATAGAAAAAGTAGTTTGTAGTTCCAAGAAAAGAGCAATGTGGTTCTAGGTTAAACATAAAGAAGTGAAAAATAAGCAATTAAGAAAGTACAACGACGTTGCTACATCAATGCTGTTAAGAAAAGAAATATGTTACAACAAATCAACAAAGCAGTAGAATCCACAAATCCAAATCACAAAGTCTTAAAAACTAAAACTAGTCAATGTTACAATAGTCAAATAAACAACAAAGAAGGTAAAACATTTAAGTGAAGTGAAAACACAAATTAAAGGGTTTAAAAGAGTTAGCTAACCAAGGAACAGACAAATCAATAATCGCATCACGGTCCTTGTAAATTGGCTCCTTCTCAATCCCACCCAGCTTTTTATTGCATTTAGGGCAACTCCAATACCACCATCTACTAAACAGGTTAGAATTGACAAACGCAAGGCCTGGCTTGAATGGAACAAAGCAAAAGCAAATAAACAAAACATAAGCTTGATTGGGAAAAAGAAAACAATGATTGAATTGTAGGTCAACCTTGTGGTCATATAGATACATGCAAAGAATTTCCTTCCTTTTTCGCTTGTTTTCATTATTTTGATCTTTAATTAACATAAAAATATTGGAAGATGAGGGAAGATGATGAATGTTTGAAGGGAATTTATGACTCTCATACATTTACAAGCATTTTTATAACATAAAATCAAACCACTTTTATGAAAAATAGAGCCATTTTTTTAAAGCCCTTTTTTGTACATCTCTGAATATATTTCTCACTTGCAATTTACTCATAATCATAGTGTATTCATAATAAAATCTTTTCTTTCTTTTGTGAACCCTTAAAATGATGATTTTCTTTTCTTTGACTTTTCATTTAGGATGATTTACTTCCATTGTTTATATTATACATTGGCAAGATAAAATATCAACGATATTTATCTTTTCTTAGTGAGATTACGTACATTTATATATTGGATTATCTATTTAGTAAACATCTTTTCATTTTCTTTCTTAGGAAATATCCCTATCATTTTTCCTAAGTCCTCTTTCATATTAGTAACGATTTATTTAGTTAAATGAATAATTTGTCCGATTCAATAAAATTTATGTGGAGTTTTTTCTATACGAGTTCCTATCCAAAACTTAGTTCGAGCACTAATCCTGCAAAAACTCAACGTTATAACCACAATTTCTCATCACCATGTAACACAATCCATCTAACAATTCCATGGGTAACCTAGCATAACTTGACCCATACTTCATTACATCCATATAATTTCTATGATTTAATCATCCCATGCAATAATAAGTTTTATATTAGATCTAATATATATGATGCATGCATAATTAAATCTAAGCTATTATAATTATAGATTTATGTACAAATAGTCCAAATCTATTACAAGTATACATTCATTAATTACAATCCCAAAAGTATATAAAGGAAGACAACATTCTACATACATAACAAAAGATGATGGCAATAAAGTCTGGCTAGCTATAACAAAAGAAAGTAGTTACACCATTATTGTTGTTATGGCAAATGGTAAGGGCATGAAACACACACACACACACATATTGAATTAGCTATCAATGTAATTTATAGAAGCAATTTAGTACTATGCAATAAATTTTAACATTTTGCAATTCATTGCAACTAATTCCATTATTGCTATCATTAAATACACAACTCCTTGCATTCTCTATTGGCCTTTCCTAGACCATATTATCTATTTCTTAGCTTATCACTATTAACTCTTCTCCAACCATTTATTATTCTAGCACACACTTCACGTTGATGATCCTTATATTCATTTATTCATCAATAATATAACTTAACTCATATGTTTAAATTTACTCATTCCATGCCTTTAATTTCTTTTGTGAAATCATCTAAATGATATTAGATCTATAGACCGTACTTGGTGATTAAATCATAATCCTTCCCAAATCACAACTCATGTTTTTGGGTTGATTCATCAATTCCTGATATGCAACCATGTAAGCACTTACATAAAAGAAAAACATAATGTGAGCACCAGTAAAAATAAATGGTAATGTTAACATGAAACGATAAAAAAATCATAAATAAAATAAATGGTGAGAAAGACAAATAAGTATAGTTCGAAATAAGTAAATGTTGTTAGGAATTTATTGGGATAATTGATGATATTGACGTAATGATGGAACAAGAAAATTTAAATTTTTAGTATAAAACCACCTACTGACTAATTCTATTCTATCACACTTAACTTTTAATTTGATAGTTGGATTGAGCTGAAATTATACAAGAGGTCTCTTGACATATTATTACCCTATATTGGTTTAAAATTTTAGATTAATCTGACTTCGAGAAGGGGTTGCAATTTAAGCAGTAGTCGGGTAGTTTATGTGAACAAAAATTTAAAAAGGTATAAGTGAGGGCTATTTTGTAAATAAATAAAACATACCCTCCCCCTCCCTTTATATAACAACAATTGAACATTTCTAATGGCAAAAGAAGTCACTATATCTGATTTTTAAAGAAAATAAAGAGAAAACACTTGGGTAAGGTAAGATTTAGTGCATTAAAATGTGGGTAAGTGAAAATCTTACACAAAAACAAGTTTGAAGAGGATCATTACAAGATTCAAGCAAGGGTCTTACAAGTTAAATGGAAGAAGAGGAGGTGAAGGAAAAGCTTGATTTTCTTGTTTATTTCTTCTTGATTTCTAGAGATTAAGTGGTAAGAATTCTAGCCTAAAGCTTGACTTAAAATCTTGGTAGAATTGAGATGATTTGTGTGATGAAATGCAATATGGAATTTGAGTTTGCATGTAGAGATGTTTGAATAGAATATTTATTCTAGAAATATGTTTTTTGGCATGAAAAGGGGTTGGGTCAATTAGTATTTGGAAGAAAATTTGAAGGAATATGTGTGCTCTTGATATGGGAAGTTTCAACCACACCTATGAAGGGAGAGTTTGAATTTGTTAATTTAATTAGCAAGAAATTTGTGTTTAAATGTGTAGTATGATGAATTTAATGAGTGGGTATGAGATCTATTATATGAAAGCTTAAAGAAAAATCATGTTTCCTTAGGTAGGGCATATAGACTTAAACAAATAAATTCATGATGGACATGATTGATTTAATTGTGAAGAGAATGGATTAAATTGAGTTACATAAAGTATAACATGATTTATTAATGAAAGATTAGGAAGAAATTCAAAAGAAAAATTACACTTGCCTTTATAGGCATATTCGACTAACAATGGAGGGAGGAAGAAAACATAAGTTTGGATTTTATTAACAAATTAATATGTTCTTTATGTATAATATGGTTGCTTGTATTGAATTTTTATGGAGAAGTAATTAAAAAGGAACATAAGGAAAGTGGTTATGTTTCAGCCTAGATATAAGAAAAAGAGCTTGGGTTAGTTTGAATTGATTGCCATGTAAATTAAGTAGAATTATGATAGTAAAGGTAATAAATAAATGGATAAGGTGTTAATTAGGAAAAAAAAATGTTTGGTTTAGTGAAAATTGGAAATAAAAGAAGAGTATGAAAAGTGAAGGAATTAGACTTAATATGCATAGAACTTGAAAAGAAAACTCTTTGTTTATTTAGTGAGTTTTAGTCAAAATTGAATAAAAATTGAAGAATTGTGTTGAGAAATCATATGAAAAAGTAACTTAAATGATTATGTGATGCATGAGAATATCTAGTTTTTTTTTTTATCAAAATTATGCTATCTATAAAGCTAAAATTCTTAGACAATTTTGCTACATGATTTTTTAACTAAATTAGAACTTAGAAACAATGGTATCTGAAGAAGGTTTCTTCATGAAAGTTATTGATATGAATGTTAACTTTCAAATGATACTGAATTTAGGATATAGCAAACACTCTAAGAGAACGGGTCACCATAGTCCAATCAGAGCTAGAAATCTAGAAGGAAGAATTGAAGAAGCTGAAAGAATAGTATCTAGAAGCTGAGGGAGAGTTGAATGAGTTAAAACAGAAGTTGAAAGAATAGCAAGATCACATTAGTAGATTTGATGTTTAGATGAACACGAAGATAGCTGAGCTTGGCAATGAACGAGAAGAACTTTAAAGGGCTAAAGACCAAATCCAACAGATCGAAAAGATAGTTCAAATATTAAATAGAAATAACAAGTCACTAATTGTAGCCAATAATGCGCTGCTCCAAGACAACACTATATTCCACTACAAAATAGAGCAAATGAACAGGTTAATTGATATGGTGGCTCAAAGGACAAATAAATTACAAGTGAAAGCCTATATGATCCATAATAGTGCTAATAGATACGAGGATACTTGAATGATATTTTAGCTTTCATAAGAAATGTATCCAACAGGGGCATTGATTTTGAGAATGAATAGAGATTTATAGGAATCTTATCCCTATATGTGAAAACTCTTTGTAAAAACTATTTGCCTTTATTGAATGAAAAAGGCTCAAACCCACTTTTTATATTGTACTTTCCAATGTATATAAAATTTAACCGAGTTAAGGACTTGGGAAAGATCTTTTCAGATTCATCAGACTATGGATTCTGCCTGTATTCAAGAAAAAAAATTCAAAGATTAGCTCTTTCCAGTAAAGAAGGTCATTTGAAGGTTTAATTTCTGCCAATGCAAAGATAAAAATAGTTTAATTTTAAAAATATAAGATTATGAGATACCTTGAAGGTTATGTGAATGCAACTCTGAAACATATCATTTTGAGTGCGCTTTTATGCCACGTACTCTATCATCTGTGAAATGATTTTCTTTTGAGTGTGCATTTGAGCCGTCATCATCTAGATAATACAGTGTTTATCTCTTTTACATGGTGCTTTTAACACTATTTTCTTCTTAATATGCATTTGAGCCCTTGTCTTCTAGATAGCACACTATTTTGCCATATCTCTTTTACATAGTTCTTTTGACACTATTTTTTCCAAGTCCGCGTTTGATCCCTCACCATCCAAATAATGCGTTGCTTAGTCCAATCTCTTTTATATAACGCTTTTGACATTATTTTCTTTTGAGTGCGTTTTTGAGCTCTCTCCTTCTAGATAACATGCTATTTAGCCCTATCTATTTTACTTAGTGCTTTTAGTATTATTTTCTTTTAAGTGTGTCTTTGAGCCCTCACCCTCCAAATTGTGTGATGTTTAGCCCTTATCTCTTTTAGATAGTGTTCTAACACTATTTTTCTTTAAGCACGCCTTTGAGCCCTCATCCTTTAGATAGCGTGATGTGCAACCTTATCTATGTTACATAGTTTTTTTGACACTATTTTCTTCTTAGTGCATCTTTGAGCCCTCACCCTTAGGTAGTGAGTTATTTAGCCTTATCTCTTTTAAATAGTATTTTTGACATTATTATCTTTTAAGTGCGTCTTTGAGCTCTCACCCTTTATATATTATCATTCTTGAAAATATTCTTGAATATCTCATCATTTTGGAAAGGATTAACCACTTCTTGATTTGGTAAATCCATATTATTTTAACTTTTTTTCTTTACAAGCTTACTATATAAAGTCTCTTATGAGACTTTCTATCATAAGCATTGTAAAAAAAGGGTAACTATCATAACTTAATTTTGGTGTCCCAAAAAAATTTCCTTTTCTTTTAAAAATAAATAAATAAATAAAATAAAAAGACAAATGACTTGATTGGAAAAAAAAAATGGCTCAAGATGGATTTATATGCATAAATAAGAGATGAAGAAACCTAACTAAACCTTTGACAAAATTGAAAACCTAATTGCACCATTGAAGGACCCGAATATGAAGAAGAATGTAAAATCAAGGTTAACTTAAAGTGAAAATCAGATGAATTTGCATAAGAATTAAGTCTGAAGACTTAATTAGACTTTAAAATGGTTGATTTGATTTAATCATAGACCTAATTAAGTTTAAGAAATAATTTGGGCCAAAATTAAAAGAATTAATTAATTGCAAGTTAGACTTTTATGTGGGCTAAATTAGTTTTTATTAAGGATTTAATTGATGAAAAATTAAATTTGAAAGCCTAATTTAGGATTGATTGAGAATATTAGAATTTTGAAGGACCAAATTTAACTTTTACAAGCTTAATCGGATAAAACCAATGGCGAAATTACAAGAAAATAAAAGTTTACGGGTTTAGGTCTAATTGAAGAAATTTAGAACTAAGGATCAAGATGCAAAGGGCGTGAAAACATAGAGAATAAATAGGGGGTGAATTTGAAGAAATTAGAAGTTTGAAGGTTAATTGATGATTAAATTAAAAATATCCAAGACCAATGTTGAAAAAAACACTAAAATTAAAGGGTCCTTTTGAAATACAGTAGGAGTGAAATAGAATTGATTCTTAAATTTAGATTCAATTGAACAAATTGGAGATTGAGGACTAAAATCAAAAGGGAAATTTATGACCTAATTTAATCTAATGTTACGATTTATTTAAATAAAACGATGTCATTTTGCCTAATATTAAGACAAAAAAATAATAATAAAGGCTAAATGACATGTTGTTTGGCACTATTCATCATCTTCCTTTTAAAAACCTGAATATGCTTGGTTTTGAGGCCACTTTGCAACGTTTTTTTTCTCTCTCTTATACCCTTGCCAAACAAGACAAAAAAACACCTCCCTCACACCTTGACATTGTACTACACCTCGATATGGTTCCCACCATATGGTTACCCTTAGAGTTTTTGCAATGCTAGTCCATAGAGATTGACCCGATCAACCTTAACAACTTGGTTTTACAGTACCAAGTTGTTGGCTTGTTACCAATATTTGTGATCCATTCCAAATGAATCAATAGCTAGGATTCGAGCCTGAAAGAAATCCCAAACACCATCTCCACTTTCTAGAAATAGGAGTGGATATTCCAACCAAGTAAGGAGGAGTGACCGAAGCCAAATAAAAAAAAAAGTCCCATTGTACCTAAATGTATGTAATATCTATCTAAAATTAGAAAGCATGCTTATAAACATTGAGTGTATATTATAATATTTAAAAATCACACTAATGAGTCTTTTATACATTATGTGATACAAATTGGACGTCCACTAAGACATCACCTTGAAATAAAACTTGTATGCATAAAGAATCTGAAACCAAAACTAGACCTAAAATAGTACAAGGAGTCCAACAACAACATGCATATCCTTGTCCTTGAAAAATAGAGAAATATGTGTTGTAGTTTGAAGCAGAAAAACAATTTGTTTTGCTTAGTGGCATAGCCATAATTGTTTTTCAACAGATCGATTAAAGAAAAAAATACACTTGTAGAAAATATGACTTTACATAGAAAACTTGTAGTCATGTTTTGGCTATCAGCAAGACCAATTATTTGAATGAAGTTGATTATGTCGTGAACAAGTTTGTTAAGGCTATGCGAATTGCATACAATAATTAGAGGGTCAAAGGTTTATCTGAAGACTAAACCACATATTCATCCAATAATGATAGAGATAAAACATGCAAAACCTAAGAAACTTAGGATTAGAGAATCTTGGGAGCCTAATAATGGTGTTATAGAATTATCTAAGAAAGATAGAGTAATGAAGTGCTCAAATTATCATAAAAATGGCATAACAATAACTTTTTTCCTCATAAAGATAAATTATATTACTTCTATTAAAATTATTATTTTATTGCTTTTGTATTTATAATGTAATGCA
>Ga0325403_1006067_pt1 | contig 11458 bp, 9 predicted proteins | sample PopdelMetagenome_19_FD_205665 | JGI IMG/M metagenome (GOLD analysis project Ga0325403, IMG submission 205665) | Populus deltoides microbial communities from Bellville, Georgia, United States - Xylem-PdKOR-R4 | ecosystem: Host-associated > Plants > Phyllosphere > Stem > Wood/Secondary xylem...
CGATTTACGTGTGGAACACTGGTCCTCAAAAGTAGGTGTTTTTTTAAAGATAAAATCGGATTTTTTTAGGGATTAAACCAATTTGATTTTTTAGCCTAACCAATTCAACTCAATTTCTTTGTTTTTTTATACTAATATGATTGTTCAGATCAGTTTACATATATCTCGATTAATTTTATAAATTCTAAAATTAACGACTATATAAATCTCTAGTGGTCCCGAGATTTCTGAGAATCAAGCTAGTGATCTCTAAAAAATAAATTTAGAACCTGATCAATAAATTACACTTCTTAGAATTATATCAATTCAATTCCTGATCCACCTAATCAAGGGCAATCCGCAAATTCTCCATCAAAAATATCTTTTGTTAAAATTTAGATTTTGCAGGTGAATTTTGTAATTTTTGTGTTTGATTAAAAATAAAAATTTCCATTAATATATTTTTTATCATGTTTGGTTCGTGTTGAAAAATTCACTAGGAATTCAAATAATTTTACTATTTTATCTCTAAAACATAAACTATCTAATTTAATACTATGATTTTGATTTTTAATAATTAAGCCCGAGAGCACAAGCATGTTAAGTTAATTATTTTATTTGAAATAATTTATAAAATGTTAATTATTATTATTATTTTAATTTATTCATCTTTTAATTTTTTAATTTTTTAAATTTGATCTTTATTATTTTGATTATTATTTATTTTATTTGAGATAATTTATGAAATAATATTTTTTTCAATTTCATTCTCATTCAACTTTTTAATTTGTAAGATTTATTCCTCATTATTTTAATAAACTTGAAAAAAAATAAAACATTAATAAGTTATTTTCCAGCTTATTTTTCATGACATAACCAAACACTGGAAAGTGTTTTCCAATTTATTTTAGATTACATTATCAAACATCAGAAAATAATTTATTTTTCCAGAATTTACTTTTCAAAAAAAAACTATTTTCCAACAAATAAACGGGGTTAAAAATGAAAAGTATTCCAGATTGTGATAGCTAATAGCATTGCAGAATACCCAAAAACAAATGTATATTAACCACGGGATCAGAATTATGGAGAATTTGAATTAAATAAAATGATTAATGTTCATGTGCAACAACAAAAAATTCTTTTTAGATAGGAAGAACAATATATACTCGTCGTACTTGTAGACTCAAAAACTGTTTAGTTGCGGAGCAAACCTCTCCTCTAAACTTGGAATATTTACAATGAAGCTTATTTAATTTGTTAAATATTGTTAATTAAGTTTTTACTGTAGTTGTTTTGTGTATAAAGTTGGATTCAATCAATTTTCGCAAATTCAAATCAAAATATCATTACCTGGGACTGGGATGTTGTTGATTTAAGGGTACAAATGTCTTTTCCTAAAGACCCATTTGACATTGGAATTTTCATCGGTAGAAAATTAGTATTTCCACACTTAAAAGCATAGTGTAATAACTTGCATGCTCTTAATTAAAAAAAAAAAAAACTAAATCGAGGGAAAGGGATTTTTTGATCTTTTGACTATTACACGCATAGTAAAATAACAAAATTACCCTATATGTAAAATATCTTGGACTTTAGTCCAAGGAATAATTTTTTTAATATCACTATGTTTTTTTTGTAATTAGCGTATGATTTTAGAGGCAATTCAACTATTTCATAAATTAAAATAATTTAAAAATAAAAAATTACTGGCACGTGCAACGCTTCTAGAAGATTAAAAAAATTCAACCACCATGTTGTCTGAATAAGAAAGTGGAGACACAACTGATGAGGCGGCACATGTATGGAAAGTAGAGCCAGTTTAATGGCCATTAAGATTTTTTCCCTCCCCTTTCTTTTTTCACTCCTAACCCAATCAAAGTTCAAATCTATCCCCTAAGTTTCTTTTATTTTGATTGTGGTCACATTTTTTTATTAGTCTTTTAATTGTTTTTTATTTTTTTAATGATTATTGTTTTTAATTTTATCCTATAACATTTTGTTCTATTTGATTTTTATAATAAGCATAGTTCTGATTTTTTTATTACTATTTTTTTAATATCTTTCTCTTAATTAAATTTATTTTTTTAATTTCATGCTTCATCCTTTTATATTTATGTCAAATTTGATCTTTTCTCTTTCAATTGTTTTTTTTCTATGGCTCTGTTTTCTTTTTTGAATTTTTTTGGTCAATTTTCATCATTCAACATTGGATTAGTTGTGAATTAGTCTTTTGTTATTTTTTCTATGTGATGATCCTTGTCTCATGATCTGGGCCGCGGATATGGAATGTTGACTCGGATTGACATCAATTTTTTTTTTCACTGATTTTATTTTTAAATTTTATTCTTTAACATTGTGTTTATTTAATATTAAGCTTCTTTATTTTTTTCGGTTGGTTTTCTAATGTGATGACCCAATCTCATTACCTAGGTTATATGTTTATTGTGCTAACTCGAATTGGCTCAGGATATTTTTAAATTTTCATTTTATTTTTTAAATTAATTTTTTTAATTTTATCATTTAACATTTGATTGGTTAAAAATTGCACTTCATGAATTTCTTTGATGTGGTGATCCTGGTCTCATGGCTAAGTATGAAAATGTTAACCTAAATTGCCATAAGTATTTTTTTTTTCTAATCTTTTTTCCCATTAATTTTTTTTCAATTGCATTTTTTAACATTAGGTTTATTGACGAAGCTTATTTATTTTATTATTTTTAATTTTTCTTTTTATGAGGTTAATTTTACCGCATACCGAAAGTTGCAGATTTATCATGCTAGTTTAGATTAACTTGAGGATTTTTTTATTTTTAATTTTTGATGAATTTTATTTTTTATTGTAGCATCTAACTTTGTGGTTTTTTTAGCCTTTTTTTTTTCCTGCTAGTGGTTATTATCAATTTTTCTCTGTAGAAATAGTGCATTGATTATCATTGTTTTTTTATTTTTTCATGGTGTGATTAAATTAAACCATTTCATTGGAGGAAGTAGAATCTATAACTCAAATAGGTGGATTTGTTTTTCTTTAAAACACACCGGAGGTGCTTGAGTTCGTTTGTCAAGTTACATGAAAAATTTACCTGGCACGCGGCAAAGCACAGGGCACCTAAATTCTAAGGGGAGAGGGAAAAAACCACTATTGTGGTCAAATTTTTTTGCCCTGCCTGTGTTATCGGAGACCAAACCAGAGTACGCTATTTATGGTGTGACTTATTATTCTTGAGCATTTATAAAATGGGGCCAAAAGTTTGAATTAATGCGTGCAGATGTGGACCACGTGTTGATCCACTTGACCACAGAAGTCGGAAATAAGGGACACAAGCGTGTCATATTTAGCAGAGTAGGTGGTGTAATTATTCAAGTGTCTAGTGTTCGGATACGGTCTCATGCATATTTATTCTATCCGTTGGTTTTTAAAATATTTTTCTTTAAATATATTAAAATAATATTTTTTTATTTTATAAAATTTATTTTTAATATTAACATAATAAAATAATTAAAAAATCAAATTCTCATCAAAAACAAATTCAACTACAGCTCCAAAGTAGCTCTTCATTTTTGACCTACAATAATACTCTTGTTCTTGCTTCCACGAAGGTAGCGTTTGGTAAAAAATTTGAAAATTTTTTTTTGTTAAAATTTAATATAGTTTATATGTTTTGAATCGTTTTGATGTCCTGATGTCAAAAATGATTTTTAAAAAATAAAAAAACATCATTGGTATGTATTTTGACACGAAAAATTATTTAAAAAACACTCATAATCAGATTGTCAAACACGCTCTATTGGTGATGTGATAAAGGAAATGCTTGAATTTGAGTGTCGCCATCTTCACATTTGTTTTAAAAAAGAAAAGAAAAGAAAAAAGAAAGCAAGTAGCTTTAACTTTCATTAATTTATGTTAACCAGAAATTAACCCCGTCCCACCAAGAAACAATTTCTAAGCATACCATGCACTTAACAGTTAAAAAATAATTGGAAATAATCCTCGGGCAACATGTCAAATATAGTTAGAACTGTAGTAGATTTTGTAGTTATGATTTGAAAAAATTATTTTATAAAAAATATTTTTAATTAAGGTTGGTTTGATATTTATATATGTTTGGTTAAAACTGTAGTTAAAATTAAAATTGAATAAAAAATAGTTTAATATGTTTAGTTAAGAATGCTTTTTAAACTGAGATTATAAAATAACTAATATATATATATATTAATGGTTTTAAATTTAAATAATGTAGATTTTAACTACTACTATTATATCATGAAATAAATAATACTTTATATAAAATATTTTTTATTGTTTCATTAAACTATCAACAATTTCATTACGTACAAAATTCATCCGACAAGAATTACAGTTTCCATGATTTTTTGAGCTTGTAATAAAATTAGATAAAATATTATCAGGAATAAAATTAAGATTACAGTGCGACTGAATTTAATTCATTTTACACTAGTTTTTCAGGAAAAAAAATATTGTTCATATGACCAGCGCTGGTGAATTTAATTCACTTTAAACTAGTTTTTTTTAAAAAATATTGTTCACTTGAACATGAACCGTGCCAGTAAATTTTAATTCACTGCACTGGTTTTTAAAATTAAAAAAATATTATTTATGTGAACAGTGAACCGTGTGTGAATTTTAATTTGGTTTTTTTAAAAAAATACTGTTCACTTCAAACAAAATAAACAGTGCAGAAGAAGAGGATAAACAACGACACCCTTATCCTTCAAGTGTGGATAGTCCTCGATAGTCGTACACCTGCAAGCGAAGTCGTAGAGGTGCAACCCACCATTTACGCGGATGTGGGGAACTACGATGGGAGAGAGTGTAATAGAGCTATTTTACCTAACTTTAACACCGGTCATACACTAGTTCAACCCCAGATTTGGTGCTGTATGACGAGTCAACTTGGTCGATGTTTTGAAATACGGTGTTTTTTAAAATATTTTTTATTATAAAATAAATTAAAATAATATTTTTTTATAATATTTTTTTATTAAAATGATTCAAAAATATAAAAATATAAAATTTTAAATAATTTTTGTTTGGCCTACAATCACAAACAGAGGCTTAGATATAAGTTAACTGGAGATACGATTTGAATTGGATAAGTGAAAAACCATTTTATTTTATCAAAAAGATATTGTTTTATATATATATATATATATATATATATATATATATAAAGCTAATAAAAAAGTAAATCGTTGTTTATATATAGAGAAATAATTTGTGGATGAACCGTGTTCTCCAATGATTTCTCTTCTTCTACTCTTTTTTTTTTTTTGGCCTTGGTACTTTGATTTTTTCTTTTTCAATTTATTTATTTGATGTTGCATTTATTTGAGATTATATTAAGTATGTGTTTGAGAGAGAAAATACGTGATAAGGTGTGATTAATTTTTTTAAAAAAATACAACTTCTTTAAAATACAAATCACATGTCACTATACCTCACTAAAAGTAAAAATTACATGTTTTTTTTTCTCCCGGATTCCACCAAAAAAAATTTAACCACACCTTACCATACATTTATTGCGGTAACTATTGTGGTTGTGGTTTGAAAAAAATTATTTTATAAAAAATACTTTTAGTTGAGGTTAGTTTGAAAAAATAGGTGTTTGGTTAAAATTGTGGTTGAAATTGAGGTTGAAAAAAAGTAGTTTAATATGTTTGGTTAAGAATGCTTTTGAAATTAAGGTTATAAAATAATTTTAAAAAATATATATTAATATTGATGGTTTTAAATTTAAATATTGTGGATTTAACTATTACTATTACATAATAAAATAAATCATACTTTATATATAAAAAAATTTTATTCCATTAAACTATCTATAATTTCATCATATATAAAATACATCCGATAAGAACTATATATATATATATATATATATATATATATATATATATATATAATTGGTTTTAATGAAGTGATGAAATAAGATATCTTGAAATTTGAGAAAATAATTTAAATTTGGAATGAGTTTGTGATTTGAAATGAAAATTATTTGAACGTGAGTTATGATTAACTAGCTAGCTCTTTGATGTGGTGAAAATTGGCAACTGATCGATACATGCTGAGACTCGAGAATTTGCATGAAATTAGATTTAAATGCAGACCCCATTTGTTTGGCATAAAACATATTCTTTTTTAAGAATGAATTCTGTAGAGAACGTAATTTTGGAAAAATGAACCCCAACATTCATAATAAAACTTATATAATTATGATTATTATATAATATATATAGCAAGTTATTATTGAGCATTAATTTTCTAGCAATATCATGTGAATTAAAATATCTTTTAACAGCACAATATCATATGCATTAATGTACTCAAATTTAATTTTTCATATTAATAACATATTACTTTTTTTTATAATATATATAATTAAAAATAATAAAGTGGTAATATTTTGAATCCTTCGTAAGAAAATATTTCTCGTTCTAGTAAATTAGAAAACATTTTGCTCTCTCTAATAATTATTTTTTTATTGATACTGTGTGTGTGTGTGTGTGTGTATCAGTTTTTCAATATAAACACAAAAATGATAAAATCAGACAAACAAACCGGAGATTTAACATGAACATGTGAAAAAAAAACAGTTTCTGGACAAATAAACAGGGTGGCAGGTTGAAAATAATGCTTCATTTTGTTTTTGTGTTTTAAATTAGTTTTGAAAATAATTATTTTTTTTATTTTAAAATAAGTATTTTTTTGTTTTAAAATTGTTTTGATGTATTAATATAAAAAATAAAAAGAATTATTTCAAAATATTTTTTTTTAAAAAAACTTTAGAAAATGAACGACATCACAGACACGACCATGCTGCAGTTTGGCAGCAATTCCCATTTCCCAGAATATGGGCTCCGCCAAAAGGTTAATCCTTTTCAATATATATATATATATATATATATATATATATATATATTGAACCGTGGATGATCCTTCTTGCCACCTTCATCGCTACCTTCATCAATAGCCATCTTGGGACCACAACACCACTATAAATTAATACGTGTATACCACCAGTGTGAGGAAGCAACAACCTCTCAACCTTGCATAAAGCTTGTCTCTATTAGTTTATCAATCCTTAACATACGTCTACATATTTGCGCAAGCAATTACTGCATCAAAAGTCAAGCTCGGTGTAAATATTTGCTCTCTCAAAACAAATCTTTTTGCTGTGTTTTTTGGTTACAAATCTCTTTGTGAATAAATTTGAAGAAACGTTCACGCACAAAAAAATGGTTTTCAAGTTGAATAGCCACTTGTTGTCTAGGATAGCAAGCAGCGATGGACACGGTGAAGATTCCCCATATTTTGATGGCTGGAAAGCCTATGACACTGATCCCCATCATCCCACGGACAATCCAAATGGAGTTATCCAGATGGGTCTTGCAGAGAATCAGGTAACTAGCTAGCCAGGTTGATGATATTGTTGCTGGTTCTTGAATTTCTATGAAAAAGTTCAATATTTGAGCAGAATATAGTCACTAATTATCTTCTGGGTAAAATGCAGCTGTGCTTTGATTTGATTCAAGACTGGCTCAAGAAGAATCCAAAAGCCTCCATTTGCAGTCCTGAAGGATTAAATGAGTTCAGAGAGATAGCCATCTTTCAAGACTATCATGGCTTGCCAGAATTTAGAAATGTAAGGAGATATAAATTAATTAATGAAGAAAAATTTGCTTTCCTCATCTTTAAGTATATATGCGTGGTGCTAACTAATTGTGAACATTATGATATAGGCTGTAGCAAACTTCATGGAAAAAGTGAGGGGAAATAGGGTTACATTTGATCCTGACCGCATTGTTATGAGTGGAGGAGCTACCGGAGCTCATGAAACAATTGCGTTTTGCTTGGCGGATCCCGGCGAGGCATTTTTGGTTCCTACTCCTTATTATCCAGGGTAATTCAGCATTTCCTTTCCTTCATATTTTCCATCTTCTTTGTGCTGATTTTATTGTAAATTTCCAAATAAAGGTAGATTAGTTGAATGGTTATTACTTTCATAAGCTTAACTTTGACATTTGCCCACCCATGTGGTAGGCCTTGACCTTTGGCTTTCCTCAATGACCAAGAAGGAGGGGATCAATTAGAAATATTTAATTAAAATATAAAGATTAATCCAAGTTTGTCAAACATACCACTAAGCGCATATAACCGATAATAATTTATAATGTCAGCATCTCATGCTATTATTGAAATAAAATTTCACAGTCTAGTTTTATTGCTGTGGTGGGACATGAGCATATACAAGTTGGGGGTCCATAAAAGTCATAAAGTATACTTAGATTCTTCTCCATAGCAAAGACAAATTAATATTGGTATGTCTAAGATGAAAAATGCCAAACTTGGTGGAGGAGTGTGAGGCCAATCTTCCTTAGTGGCCTAGTCTGCACTTATTTTGCCCACTGACATAGATCAGAAATACGACTCTTATATTAACTTTTGTGGAGGATAATTCTCTCATTACTGTAACTGGAAATGATGGTGGTGAAAGGCCAATATATCAAATGAAGCGTGTACTTTTTCCTAATTTCTATAGCTGTCATACTGCAAAATGCTTAAGGTAAAACTTAATTGAGTTAAATCAGAACATCTTAGCTAAACAAATTTAACATGAAATGATTTGAAAGTGGGAAAAAGAAGAAGAGAGATTTATATTAATACAAAATTTATGTGCTTCATTGCAGATTTGATCGAGATTTGAGATGGAGAACAGGAGTTAAACTCATTCCAGTTCACTCTGATAGCTCTAACAACTTCATGGTTACAAGAGAAGCCTTGGAAAATGCCTATGAGATGGCACAATTAGAAAACATTAAAGTAAAGGGCTTGCTCATAACAAACCCATCAAATCCGTTGGGTACCATCCTAGATAGGGAAACTCTACGAAGCATTGTGAGATTCATCAATGAAAAGAACATCCATTTAGTCTGTGATGAGATTTATGCAGCCACAGTTTTCAGCCAGCCCGATTTCATTAGCGTAGCGGAGATACTACAGGAAGATATTGAATGCAATCTTGATCTTGTACACATTGTTTACAGTCTCTCAAAGGACATGGGCTTCCCTGGCCTCAGGATTGGCATTATCTATTCTTACAATGATGCAGTTGTGAGTTGCGCCCGCAAGATGTCAAGCTTCGGATTGGTATCCACACAAACACAGTACCTGATAGCATCAATGCTATCGGATAATGAATTTGTGGAGATGTTCATTAGGGAAAGCAAAAGTAGATTAGCCGCAAGGTATAGAGTCTTCACTCGTGGACTTGATCAAGTAGGCATTGAGTGTTTGAAGACAAGTAATGCTGGTCTGTTTTTGTGGATGGATTTGAGTAGACTCCTCAAACAGCAGACATTTGAAGCTGAAATGGAACTATGGCGAGTTATAATCCATGAAGTCAAGCTCAACGTTTCGCCGGGTTGCTCTTTTCATTGCTTGAAGCCAGGGTGGTTTAGGGTTTGTTTTGCCAACATGGATGACGAGACCATGCAAGTAGCTTTGTCAAGAATTAAAACATTTGTCAATAAAGAGGCGGGCACCAAGAAGTCTAAGAAGAACTTGCGCTGGCAAGGCAGTCTTAAACTGCTCAACTCTCCTCGAATATACGATGATTTCATCAATTCTCCACACTCTCCTATACCTCAATCACCTCTTGTTCGAGCAAGGAATTAGATGGGCTCAGATGAAGATTTATTGTTTCATTCTTTCCGAGCTCAGGATAGGTTTTCAACCAAGGCCCCACCACCCCCCCCCCCCCCCCTCCCCACCCAATATTCATGCAATTCATGTTAAAATGGAACGATTTCCTTTCTGTAGTTAGAGAAATTCTTAATGCGCTCATCAAGAGTATATGCTCCCTTGTACACATTAGGGTGAATTAAACATTGGAGGCTCACAATTGTGTGTTTTTTATGGAGTATATATCAAAGTGTATTGAATTATTTCACATAGTTAACTTAAGAGGGTGTTGGCTGATATGTTTTCTTCCCATAGAAACAAGCACTAATTGCAATGTTTAGCACAACCAACTGGTAATTTTTTTTTTTTAACTCATGTAGTATATGGGTTTTAATTTTCTCATTTCATTATATCTCTTTAGTGTTTGAATTCATACTTCCATAAGAAATCTATCAAAATTTTCAGTTTTTAATGATATGGCAGCTGATTTTAACTAACTTCAGTTAGTTTGAACATTATTTTTTAGGGAAAGTATAATATTGTCGTTGATAATTAGGAAAATAAGTTAAATAAGGGATAATTAAAAAAAATCTCCTTATTTTTTTCATTTGCCTCTATTTATTTAAAAATTATATTTTATACCATGAAATTTATATATTCATAACAGTTTACATTCTCAAGTTTGACACGCAAAAAATAAATCAATAAAACATATTAGATTAATTATAAGATTGTCATCATATTCTATTTGATAAATAAAGACCCCTTATAATATTTATAAGATTAACTATTCGACTTATAAATTACAAAATAGATCATTGGCTGCATTGTAACCAAATTAATTTTTTTAACAAAAAAAAATATCTAGTTGCTATTAACATGTTTTATAGTAAAAAAAATTTAAATCATACGAGAGTTAACTTGATATGACCCGATTAACTTTACAAGTTAAAAAACAACTCAGATGACCATTAAAAAATAGTTTGATTAAAAATTTTCAAGATAATATTTTTTTTAAAAAAATACTAAGACAAAAATATATTAGATTAACTCAAGTCAATTTAGGTTAATCTGTTAAATTCACGATTCGAATAATGAGATTATAATAATTCTATAAAAACAAATTATGAAATCAATTCTCAATCATCCAAATATTAAAAACTAACTAAAAAATTTATGAAATCTAATTTTAAATTAATCAAATGTTAAATAATAAAATAAAATAAAAAACATTTTTTTCTGACCCCAACCACTACAACCGTAATCAAACAAATAATCACATTTACAACCCCAACCCAACCCCTAGCGTATACCTGGTGCTTGAGCATTTAATAAAAAAAAAGAAAGAAACCAATCCTTTTTTAAATGGGTTTTCTTTTTTACTTTAACCAAATAGTTAATAGTTAATATTTAATATTTATTTTATTTTATTTTTCATTTATAAAATACAATTTGAGCTTACCTTGTTCTGTTACAAGATTTTGATTCGACAAAAGCTTGATTGATACTTCCCTTCTTTAAAGATGTCTAAGCTGTTGTTTTTATTTCTTTCTTGAGTTAAAAAGCATGTTGAAAAGCATTATTTTGCATGTTTTTCAATCCAAAACGCAGAAATAAAAGCGGAGACTTAGTTAAGTTAACTAGAATAGCTAATCCTAATTTGCGACCATTTCTTTCACGTTGTTTAACATTGATAAATTAATATATTTAATTATTAAACTCAAATTTAAAGCTTAGATAATATCTCAATTAATTAATAAATAAAGGTTTGTTGTT
>Ga0325403_1006068_pt1 | contig 11458 bp, 12 predicted proteins | sample PopdelMetagenome_19_FD_205665 | JGI IMG/M metagenome (GOLD analysis project Ga0325403, IMG submission 205665) | Populus deltoides microbial communities from Bellville, Georgia, United States - Xylem-PdKOR-R4 | ecosystem: Host-associated > Plants > Phyllosphere > Stem > Wood/Secondary xylem...
AACATATAAACACATTCGGAACCTCCTAAATAAACAGAGTTAAGTAGCCATGGAAGGGCATGGGCTGGATATTTTTTTTGCAGCTCGTGCTAAAACTCACCTCCTTTAACAGCATGCTAGGAAAGTTAGTTCTTCCTTTCCCGCCTTGCCAAGGTTGCATGAGTCTATAATTGGCAAGGCTGCCGCGGGCAATCCAACCAGTATTAAAATCAATTTCCAACTCTAAAGTCAAAGCATGCATTAAAATATCTGGGCACGTCCCTCAACTACGTAGCAAAGAGTAGAATAACCAGCTAATAGTCTATGACAAGCACATCTCCATAACTATACAAGCAGCCATTCTTGGGCTTGTGGTTCTCAACAACTATTCCTTTATTTTACCATCTTTCGAAGCCTACAAACTAGAAAATAAACTCCAACTGAATCTAAAGCACTATAATTCGACAATAAACAAAATAAAAAAGACACTAGTAGACAACAATATTATAAAATGGCAGATAATTAAGGAGCTTCCCAGCTTGTAATGCTACTGGACAGTCCCCTGTTGCATAAACAAAATAAATTATTTAAGTAATTAATTTACCTTCAAATATATCCATTAACAATATTAAAATCAGTTTCCAGCGTTGAAGTCAAATTATGCATTCAAATCACGTAGCCAAGAGTAGGATAACCAGCTATACATATATAGCTAATAATAGTCTATAACAACCACATCTCCACGCCTATAAAATCAGCAATTTTTGGGCTTGTAGTTCTCAACAAATTAAACTCTCGTCTATTAACTTCTTCATTCAGTTCATCATCACCCTTCGTTCTTTCTTTGTCTAGTTTCAATCACTTCTAGCTAATTGATCAGTTTTCATTAATGGAAAATGAGCCTAAGCTGCTATGGTGGATCTTCTTCACCATTCCATTGCTGATCATCTCAAACTTGCAGAATTGTGCTTATGGAGAACCTCAAGTGCCATGTTTCTTTGTTTTTGGGGACTCACTCTTTGATAATGGAAACAACAACAATCTTTCGACGTTGGCAAAAGCCAATTATACTCCTTATGGGATTGACTTTAGCAAAGGGCCTACCGGGAGGTTTAGCAATGGCAACAACACAGCCGATGTCATTGGTCTTCTTCCTCCTCCCTCTCTAATTACTTAAATGAGTATATGTTTTGATTTCTTTTTAATCCCAATACTAACTATAATTATTTCTCTTTTCACTAATAATTTACCTGTTAATATTTGAAACATCAAATATTCTTAGTAATTAACGCTTTTACATCTTAATTTGATAATAATAATAATTATATTTTTTAGATAGTTTGTTATCCACACATACCTTAAAATTAGCTCTGAAACCTACAATGACTTGGTAGCTCGACTCGTTAACATGTTGACACAGGGCTTGAATTGTGTAGCTTACCCATCTGGGAGACAACCTATTTAATGGGTTGGCACCGAATGGGTGCTAAAGTAAAAAATGGGGGGCACCAATTCGGTGAATTAATTTTAGCAGTAAGCGGCAGAAGATCAGAGCCAAAACAAGAGAGTAACAGAGAGGCTGCTGCCTTTGTGGCAGCAGCATAAGCTGCCATGAGCAGCAGAAGTAGCTCCCATGAGCCGTTGCTTGTGTAAGGCTGTAAAATGTGAGTCATAGAGAGAGAGAGGTGAGACAATTCCAAGAGAGTGAGGATATGAAATTTGTTATCCTTTAAATTGTGTCCAATAATGTTGATTGTTGTGTTCCGTGCACGTAAGCTAGTTGTCAAACCATATTAAATTTGTAGTGATTAGTCTCCGGGCAAAAATTAACGGTTCTGAAAAGTGATATCAAAGTTCTGGAGTTCTTAACAAGGTTTTCATTTTTAAAATTTTTTTTATCCAGTTTTAAATAAAAATAAATAAAAAATTCAGATCAAGCCGTTGAATCGTGAATTGATCGATGTGAACATGGATACATGAATTGACTCGTCTAACAAAAATTCAGATCATTTTGCATGGCATAATTATCATACTAACCCATCGATACTATTTTGTTACAGCTAAGCTTTTGGGATTTGACGACTATATTCCAACCTTCAATGGAGCAAAAGCTACAAACAATATATTAAGAGGTGTAAATTACGCATCTGGATCTGCTGGGATTCGCAATGAAAGTGGACGATTAGCAGTGGTAACTACATTTGTTCATACTAGCCAAGCACAGAGATAATACTGATTTTCATAATTTTTGTGATAATATTTCTATTTTTTTTTTTGGTATTTAGGGTGATGTGATATCCCTGGATGAGCAGCTACAAAATCACCGCATCATAATTTCACTCATCACTGAAGCACTGGGGAATAAAGATTCAGCCATGAAGCACCTAAACAAGTGCATTTATACCATTAACATGGGCAACAATGACTACACAATGAATTACTTCCTGCCCCAATTATATAACACCAGCAGGCAATTCAATGTTCACCAATACGCTACAGTGCTCATTCAACAATATTCTCAGCAATTAAAGGTAATTGTTACAATTTTATATGTAACCATTTCCAAATTACTTACTTACTAAAATATAAAGTATTTAGTAAAATAGTGTTTGGCTACTAAAATAATAGAATAATAAGGGTAATTATGTATGGTTTATATATATACTGCAGAGCTTATACGATCTTGGAGCAAGGAAGGTGGCTGTTGGGGGCCTAATTCAAAGTGGTTGCTCGCCCAATGCACTGGCAACATATGGCACGAATGGCTCTTCATGTGTAGAGATGATCAACAACGCAGTACAAATCTTCAATAGCAAGCTTATACCATTAGTTACAAACCTTAGCGCCAATCTTCCTGGAGCTAAATTTACATACATAAATTTTTACCAGATTGATGCCGAATCAACTCGAGGTAAACTCTCATTTTCTTTATTAACACCATGCCATCTAGTGTAATCAAGATTTATTACCTTGTTGATTCTATATATATATATATATATATATATATGATTTATTATAATCTTATGCATAATATTTTATGCAGCTTTCAGGTTCACCAGAGTTGCTTGTTGCAACTTAACCAGTATAGGATTATGTGATCCTTCTACAATTCCATGTCCTGATAGGACTGAGTATGCATACTATGATTCCGTACATCCTACAGAGGCTAGAGCTTTGATCTTGGGAAGGAGAGCATACAGGGTTCGGTCATTGACTGATGCATTTCCTGTTGATATCAGTCTCCTGGCTCAGCTTTAATGGAAGATAATATGCAAATATTATGTGAAAATTAATAAAACTTTTTTCCCACAATGTTGTAAGAATAAAGGGAGATGTATTGGTAATATTCTCAAGTTCATAATTTAGATTGTGATTTTAGAATCGTTCGAGGATAAGACTTGATTTCGAGTAAACTGATCTCAGAATACCCTATTAAATAAAAAAATTATTTATTTTTTGCTGTGATACTAAAAGAAATCATCAATAAAGATATCAAGTATATTGTTGAACACATAAGATTTTTCAGAACCGATAATGGTTTCCAAGCAACCTTGGCAGGGTGTCCATTGGGACTTGGCAGGGATGAATCTGAAGGCCCAGGGGCAAAGTTAAAAAAATTCAAATTACCCATCGTTCTTATAAAGTTTTCTAATGAAATGGAGGGCGTCAAATGGTTCTTATAAGAAAAAAAATTATTTTTAAAATTAAAATTTCTCTATATAGAAGATTAAAAAAAATTAGGAAAGCTCTTGAAAATTTAAATCCATAATAAAAAAATAATCATTTAACAAAGGTTTTCTAAACAAAATAAAAGAAAAAATGAATATTAGTCTAAATATAAAAAATAAAGAAAAAAACCCATATAAAAAATCATTAATTTTAAAAAAAAATAAACAAAAAGAAAAAAAAGTAAGATCAGGCACGTTAGTAAGCCTAGCAAGTCAGGCCAGCTTGTCTCGTCTATTTTGTTACGCAGGTCAACGTGACTGGCCTTATTGTAACAGAGTGCCCAACTTGATTTCTTTTAAAATTTGACAGCCCAACCCAATGAACATCTTATCAAGACCCCCGTTATTATTTTGAAGATCCAAGCTAATTAATCTTAAGACTTGCTCAGCCTCTCTTTCGTTCTTTTTTTACTGGTTCACGTGGGCATGCATTTATTCCGGTCCGGGGACAAATGTGTTTGAGGGAAGAAAGGAAATCAATTACAGTGACTGGTTCTACAGCAATCACGACAGTAACAAAAGAAATAAAACGGGATTAAGCCTCCGCAATTGTCCAGATTGCAGACAAATGTGTTTCATACTTTAATAACTGAAGGAAAAACTACAGATTGAAGCAAAATCTTTTATCACGTATTACACGAGAAGAAAAAGCATACAAAGGTCTTTGAACCTGATTTTGCAGAGCTACTTCTCTTCGAATGAGCAAGAATTGTAAGGAACAAATTGGGTGACTGCCTCTAACGCTTGCTGTCAAGGTCACTCTGCCCTTTTTGCCTTCTGTCTTGAATAAAAAAGGAAAGACTGGGTTTAGCGTCTGAAAGGGTGGCTGACCGAGTGGTCACCTTTGGCTTCAAATCTGTGACTGATTCTGTAATTTAAACTTTGATTTATTGCCCCAAGGATGTAGCTGAACTATTAGAGATCACGTTTCTCTTGTTTTGGCGCCGTCATGAGGATTGATTGGGATCAAAATTAAACCCCAATAATGCCTGAGAGTCAGCTTCCCCAGCATCCTTTCATGCCCAGAGTTTCTGCAGGTTTTAGGACAAAACGACACTGTTTCCTTTTGATCTTCATCAGCATGTTCTTCTTTCTTTCAAGTAAAATGCATCGTTTCACTTAGAGTGAAACGGCGTTGTTTTAGCTTCTCTAGCAGAAATAGATTTCTTCTTTGATCTAATTGTGCCAAACTTAATTTAAGCCAATTTAAGCCCATTTATCTTCAATTCAAACCCCAATTATAACTTAAAAAAATTCCAAACTTCTTTTCGGCTTATGATTTTTAAATATTGGTTCTATTGCAGCCTCAATTACATATATTTTTTGTATTTATTTTATTATTATTATTTTCAAGATTACTTGACACACAAAAATTAAACAAAAAATAACAAAATAGATAAATTTATTAAAAATATATATTTTTGAATTTTTCTAATTTTTTCAAGATATATACAAAAATAATGATAAAAAATTACAACTTCTATTATTATTATTATTATTATACAAATAATTATTAGATGTAATGGTTTTATATTAACTCTTTTACTTGGTTATTTAAACTTAAAATTTATGTGTGGGTTAAAGAATGAGGTGTAATGAGGTGAGGTAAATTTTTTTTTTAGAGGTATAATTCTTTTAAAGCATAAATTACACTTCATTAAAAGTTAAAAAATATATGTAGGTGCTATGACACTTTTTTTTAATGAAAACCTTTTTCTTTAATGAAGTTGTTGAGTGTGTATTTAGCATTATGTTAGTTTTTATGATTATGATTTGAAAAGACAGACTTAAAAAAAAAACTACAAATTTTAACTTATCTCAAACCCAAGTTTTTACCATAATTTAAGATGAAAATCGTGTTTAAACAATGAAAATCAAATAATTTTTAAAATTATGAACAATCTAAAAATATTTTTAACTACATCGCAATAGAATACCAGATGAATCGGTAATGTATGTTTGGTATTGTGGTGAAAAATGATTTTTAAAAGTGTTTTTTTCTTGAAAATTAATCAAAATATTTCTTTTTATATATTTTTTATTTTTAATATTAATACATTAAAACTATAAAAAACTCACTAAAAAATATAAATTTAATGTTTTTTAAACCAAACATTCTCAAACATAGTGAAAATAAAGGTAGCGTTAGACTCAAAGCTTGAATAATTCCTATATATGTCAACTTAGTGCAATGGTTATGAATATGTATTTTGATACACATCTTGTTTCTTAGATATTTCAAAATTAATTTAAATGAAAAATATAAAAAATAAAAAATAAAAAATAAAAAAAAAAAACAAATCATCCAAATCCACTTTCTCTTGATGGGCTTTCTAATCCAAGTTATTTTTAATATTTCAAGGTTATAGCCCAAAGAAAGGGAAAGAAGAAGAACAAACAAAACCCCTAATAAGAAAAAAATTAGGGTTTTAGCTTCTCAGTGAAGTATCAAAGACAGGAACTTGAAAATCTTTTTTCGCTTTTCCTCAAATTATTCTTACTGCATAAAATTTCTCTTTTGATAACAACAGGAGCAGCTTTCCATAGTCAGTTTTCAAAATGGACATTGAATACCCAGGTTTTGCTCTCTCTTATACACACTCAGTGTTATATAGTTAGCTGTTTTTAGGTTTTTATGGTGAAGTTTAGTGCTTTTAATCTTGATTTGATATGATTTTTTCATGGTTAAGATTGTTGATTTATTTACTATGTTAAAAACCCATGTTTTCATCTTCTTCATTGTAAATGGTATTATTGGAAATGATTGAAGCTTTATGGTTTTTTTGTTCTTTTATTTGGTGGGTTGGTGGGGTTATTTTGTTTGTTTTTGCAAATTGGTTGATGTGTTTTTGAGTATTTGCTAACGGGTTTTTTGTTTATTGGTGATTGTTGATTTCAGTTAGGGATTTAGAGCCTGAGGTAAGTGATGAAGAGGGGATGGAGGAAGAGGAGGAAGGAAGTGGAAGGATGTTGAAGAAGTCGCGTACAGTAGTTGCTAAAGAGCATAAAGACCAGTTGCAGAGACTTAAGGAAAAGGTTAGATATGCTTTGTTCTTGAACGTTATGTTTTTTACTCAAGTATTTTTTATCAAATGATGGATGGCTGAGCTGAAGTGTCATGCCTGGTGCGCGGATGACTTTTTTTCATGGTAGGAGCTGATTTTTTAGAGAAATAGATTTTCCTGGTCGCAGATTAGGCAGCTACACTTCTTGGTTTTGAGTAGTTGTGGTTCTCACTTTCATGTTGGGTCTTGGATTTTCTACTTGATTATTTCGAGAATAGAAATACATGAATTTGAAGGATTTGGGAGATTGTTAATGCTTATAAAGAATGAATTTGCTTCATGATTAATGAATCTTCTGTTTTCCATGCTGCTTTGTTGATTGTGAACAAGTTGCTAACAAATTAATTTTTAACAGGATCCTGATTTTTTAAGTACCTAGAAGAGCATGACAAGGAGCTTCTAGAATTTGATGATGAAGATTTTGAGGTGAGTGTTCAGAATGTGTACATTTTATTTTTTATTTTTTTTATGTGATGAGCACAATCAAATGGCCCAATCGTAGTGTTTAAATTTGTGCAGGAAGATGGTGATGCAGATGTGGGGGATGGAGACATGCTAGTAGATGAGGAAGGTAGGGACCATGATATTGCGAAGGAGGACGAGAAACCATCTGATAATGTTATTACTTCTGCAATGGTTGAGTCCTGGTGTAATTCTGTCCGAGAAAGTGGAAAAATAAGTGCTGTTCGTTCACTTTTGAAAGCTTTCAGAATTGCATGCCACTATGGTGATGATGGAGGTGGTGATTCTTCAGCGAAGTATAGTATTATGTCTAGGTGTATTCAATAAAGTGATGTTATTTGTATTGAGTGAAATGGATGGAATCCTTCGTAATGTCTTGGGCCTTCCTGCTTATGGTGGGAAGAAAGAAACTGTAAATGATCTTCTGCACACAACAAAATGGATGAACTATAACCACCTGGCAAAGTCTTATCTTGGAAATTCCCTAGACGTTTTGAACCAAATGACTGACATGCAGATGATATCATTTACTTTACGCCGTCTCAAATTTTCATCTGTGCTTTTAGTTGCCTTTCCAGCTCTCTTACGGAAATATATTAAGGTATGAACTATTTGATGCATCATTTCCTTATTTTCAGATTTTTTTATGCAGTTAAAGTGATTGCTATTCAATCAGTTGTACTGGAATGTGATTCAGTTCTGATGAGTGGTCTTGGAGTGAGTGCACCAAACATAATACCCTAAATCAGCTAAGATCATTTTATTTTAACCATCTTCAATGCTCACTCTTTTCATTGTTTATATCTAGTTTATGGAATGCATGTTAACTCTTTTACTTTAGATGAAAGTACCTGAGACATTCGACTGTGATTTTTTATCTTTAATGGGCATGAGTCATGTTGATTCTATGTTGATATTGGATCAGATTCACTTGGGAAGCAGGTGATAATTCCTTTTTCCTGATTTGTTTCAGGTTGCCCTTCACTTTTGGAGTACTGGAGAAGGTGTCCTCCCTTTGGTGGCCTTTTTCTTTTTAAGGGATGTATGCATTCGGATTGGATCGGATTGTTTAGACGATTGCCTCAAAGGGATATACAAAGCCTATGTTTTGAACTGTCACTTCATAAATGCAGCAAAGTTACAGCATATTCAATTTCGTGCAAATTGTGTCATAGAGCTTCTTGGGGTGGACCTGCCAACTGCATATCAACATGCCTTTGTTTTCATCCGCCAGTTGGCAATGATTTTACGAGATGCAATTACTATGAAAACTAAGGTATTTTGAAAATTTTCCTTTCAAAGTAAAAAGAGTACTTATTTAATAATTCAATTCTACTGGTGAATTTAGTTCATCTAATTGATTTGATATGGTGGTGGATTAGTTTCCTTGAACTTTCTGCTGATATTTTTCTCTTAATATCAATGTTTGAATTCATGTAGCTGAATGGCAGTGCTGACCCAACTAGTCTGCGGTTGAGGCTTGTTGCTGTTGTTGTATTGATGTGTGAATTCAATCTTCCTGTATTCTATTTATTAGTACTATCAAGCAGCTAGAAAGGTTTTGTCTTGTGGCTATTTTATGTGTTGAACTTATTCCTTGATCAAGCAATTTGAAAATTGCTAGTCTTTCTTCTTTACTTTTTAGTTCTTATGATTGATTTAAATTATTATTATGCAGTTCTCAATTCTCATGGAACTGATGCTAAATCTTTGCTTGCTCATTCTGCTCCTTGCATTTCACTGTTTCTATAGGATTAATTTCGCAAGGTTTATGAATGGAAGTTCATGAATTGCCTTGAACTTTGGACTGGAGCTATCTGCACCTATAGCTCAGAAGCTGATCTGAAGCCTCTTGCTTATCCACTGACCCAAATAATTTCAGGGGTTGCCCGCCTAGTTCCTACTGCTCGATAATTTCCCCTTAGATTTAGGTGTGTTAGAATGCTTAATCGTCAACTGGTACTTTTATACCTGTATCTATGCTGCTTCTGGACATGTTGGAGATGAAAGAATTAAATAGCCCCCCCACTGGAGGTGTTGGTAAAGATGTTGATTTCTGTACTGTACTAAAGGTATGTTCTGACTTTTTCCTTTTTAATGTTAAGTTAGTTTTTGTTCTCGTGTTGGATGAAAATACCTGAAAGAATACCTTATAAATATATATTGATTTTTTAGAAATTTTATTCTAGGTGAACAAGTCTACCCTGAAGACACGAGCATTTCAGGAGGCATGTGTATCATCTGTGGTGGAAGAACTTGCTGAACATCTAGCCCAATGGAGCTATTCTGTTCCTTTCTTTGAGTTGTCTTTCATTCCAGCTACACGATTAAGGAGTTTTTGCAAGAGTACCAAAATTGAAAGGTTCCAGAAACAAATGAGGAAGCTTATTCGTCAGGTATGTATTTTGTATAGTTCATGTGCACTCCTTCTTTACATGGGTTTGTCTGTATTAGGGTGGGAAGATTGTTGTATCAATGGTTTAATTTACTGTGATGTGTATAAATAAATACATTACTTGAGTTGAAACAGAAAAGTATTGAGCAGTACTGATTTTAGAGCTCATCCATGTTCCAGATTGAGGCTAATTCCAAGTTTACAAATGAAAAGCGCATGTCCATCACTTTTCTGCCAAATGATCCTACAGCAGCATCTTTTCTTGAGGTATTGCTATTTCATATCGCTGTTTCTTCCTTGTCACTGTGTTGAAATTTTTCATAAACAAATAGCTGTTACTTTTGTTTTCAGGGCTGTTTTTAGTTGACCAAGGATTTGTCTGGCCTTTTTCATATTGGGGCTTCCATATTTCTTTATTAGTTGTCTGAATGTATTTGGTTGTATATAGGTCAAACCAGTTGATTACAGCTTTGTTAACAAGAAAATGAACTCTATTTTTTGTGTCTAAAGGAGGAGTGTTCCTGAACTGTTTCTTGCATTTTGTTTTACACATTTCTCTTACTCTATGCTGTGACAGTTGTCGAGTTTGGATTGGTTTCTGCTCTGGGGTTTCTAGTCAATGTTAAAATGATGTTTGTTGGGCCAATGGTGCATCATCATTAGAGAATGCTTTGAAACAAGTTTTTCATTTAAAAACTGTTACAGGATTTCAGAGATACCTTAAAATGCTGACTACTTGTAACAGGATGAAAAGAAGTCAGGGGCCAGTCCTTTGTTGCGGTATGTTGCAACTTTGCGCCAGATAGCACAACAAAGAATTGATTCATTGACAGAATCCAGGTTACCACTTAGTGTTCTTTTCATGCTTTATGAAGCAATCTTTCAATTGCTTAAAATAGCTAATTTGGGTAGCCTGTGTGGTGGAATTTCAGTGTTCTTGTGGTTAAGCACTCGTCTGTCTTTCGAAACAAGATACCTGCAAGTGATGAAGACGATGATGATGCTGTGAATGAGAAAGGTGCTTCTGTCTTTAGTTCCTCCTGGTTACCAGGAGGTACACCCAAGTAAGTGCCTCTCACTTAAAATATCGATCCATATTTTTTATTTTGAAGATTCTACAGTGATTGAAATTTTCTTTGAAATCAAGGAGCCATTGGCAATCAGTTTTAGTTGGACCCCTGCCATGGTAGGTTATTGATCTGAACCACTCTACCTTGGTTTACAGGGCTAAACCTTCCAAGGAGGAGGAGAAAAAGAAGAAGAGAAAAGCAGAGCACCAGGAAGAGGTAGCTTTGGATGAAGATGTCGTGGAGGACCTGGTACTCAGTTCTGACGAAGATGGATCAGTGGATGACTCTTCTTCCGATGAAGACGAGAGTCCAAAATCAATGCCTGGTAAACCACAGAGTAATAAGAAGAAACCTTCTTCTACAAACTCGCCAAAGAAGAAATCTCATCCGAAGGAGCCAAAGACGAAATCTTCAGCAAGTGATGCCGCTTCCAAAGGTAAGGTTGACAGTGCAAAATCTGCACCTTCTAAACAGCATAGAAAGAAGCAAAAAGCCCCTGAGAACTTGTCAAATAAGGATGTACCATCTCATGCAAAGAAGTTTAAGAAGAGGAAGACAAGTAATTGATGAAGCATGGGAAATTATTGACGACAGTTTTCTCATTTTTCTTTCCCCACCACCATAGCCAATCTTGTTGAAATTGCTCAGAAAAATTTTGTACGATAGGAAATTTTGGTTGGTAAATATAATGCGAGTCATGACTATGTTTCCTTTAAACTAAAACGTAAGAGTTCCTCCACAAGGTTTGTCAATGCGGAG
>Ga0325403_1006069_pt1 | contig 11457 bp, 11 predicted proteins | sample PopdelMetagenome_19_FD_205665 | JGI IMG/M metagenome (GOLD analysis project Ga0325403, IMG submission 205665) | Populus deltoides microbial communities from Bellville, Georgia, United States - Xylem-PdKOR-R4 | ecosystem: Host-associated > Plants > Phyllosphere > Stem > Wood/Secondary xylem...
ATTTTAATATATTTAATTAAAAAACAAAGAGAAAATGAGCTGACTTGTGGCTGGCTCAATAATTCAATGACCGGAATCCCTCACCAGATAAAACCGATGCCAGCGGTGTGCTGTAAATTTAAATTACTTAAAACAATTGAGTTTTGAGAAGAAATCATTCCCCACTCATCCGATTTTATCCTTGTTATGGTCAGATATAGTAAGCGGCAGCAGAAGGTTTTTTTTTTTTTTTTTTTGGATGTTTTTTAAAATATTTTTTATTTTTAAAAAATATTAAAAAAATATTTTTTTTAATTTTAAAAATTATTTTTAACATATTAATTTAAAGTTAAAAAAAACTTTTTAAATTAAAAAAAACAGTTTTAAAACGTAATGCTAAACAGTGCAATAAACTGATGAATTTAGATTCGGACACAAAAGTCGGCCTTCAAAGGATTTTCACCTGCTGTTACCAATAAGAAAAAGAAAAGAAGGATTTCACTTTGCTATAATACGCACCCTCACCGCCAAATACCAGCCAGAGAAAATTCCGAGAAACCCAGAGAAGAGAAGTCACCAAGAAAGGAAAGGAAAAGAAAAGAAAAGTTGAATACAGAACAATGCAGCGGGATCGTCAGGATCATGGATCGAGGTCTTCCAAGCCCGCTACCATTCATAGCTATGCCCAATCCGGGGATCTTCTTGGGTTCCAAAGGTTACTCAGAGGAGACCCTTCTCTCCTCAATGAAAGAAACCCAGTTGTAAGATTCCATTATTTGATACTCATTTACATGTTTCACATGCAAAGAATTCATGCTTCTGGAAGCGGTTTTTTTTCCTCTCCTTCTAGTTTCTGTGCAAATGGTGTTCTTTAAATTGTATGTTGTGTAAATGTAAGATCTTGATTCATTTCATCTGTTGGGTTGGTTCCTTAATTTATGCTTATTTTGGTTGTCGTGATTGAGTTGTGGGGGTGGGGGAGGGAGGCTGGATCTGTTACGGGCACAATTGAATGGGAAGTTTGGTGTCAGAATAAGACATTTTGCCCCCCCCCTTTTTTTTTTTTACTTTGGCTATGAACTTTGCTTTTCAGTTAAACGGTTGTCTATGGTCTTATGTAAGAAAAGTTCATGCATCTTTGCTCCTTGCTGGTTTTTTTCTTTCTTTCAAATTTAACTTGATTTGCTTTAATTGCAGATGGCACAGACTCCTCTTCATGTATCTGCTGGTTACAACAGGGCTGATATAATTAAATTTCTTCTTGATTGGCAAGGAGCAGAGAAGGTTGAATTGGAACCTAGGAACATGGCAAGTACAATTTATATATTTGCGTTTCAGTTTCCTGATCAAATTTTATATCAATTGCTTAGATCTGTCCATTAATTTCTGCAAGCTTCTCTCTTCATTAACACATCTGATTTCAATGTGGGTGTTATCATCCTGAAATTTGCAGTATGGAGAAACTCCATTACACATGGCAGCAAAGAATGGGTGCACTGAAGCTGCACGATTACTTCTAGCTCATGGTGCTTTTGTTGAAGCCAAAGCGAATGTCTGTTTTCATGGCACCATGTTATCTGTTTTTGGTTTGTTTCAAATTAAGAACAAGAACTGTGGAAAACAATTTCTAATTCAAACCTTTTTATTTACCTGTCTTATTCATGCAGAATGGAATGACACCGTTACACCTTGCAGTTTGGTACTCAATTATAGCGGAAGACCACTCAACTGTCAAGACTTTGCTGGAGTATAATGCTGACTGCAGTGCAGAGGACAACGTATTATAGATGCCAGTGTTCATCTCTTTCCATTTTAGTTTAATTTTCAATGTTATAAAATGATGAGGATTTGTGGAACCTTAACTTGCAGGAGGGCATGACTCCTCTGAATCACCTCTCACCAGGTCCAGGAAGTGAGGAGGTGCGTAAACTACTGCACTGGCATTTTGAAGAGCAGAGAAAGAGAAAAGCACTTGAAGCATGCTCTAAAACAAAAGCTAAGATGGATGAACTTGAAGATGCTTTAACAAATGTAGTGGGGTTGCATGAACTCAAGGTGCAATTGAGAAAATGGGCAAAGGGGATGCTTTTGGATGAGAGGCGCAGGGCCCTTGGTATGAAAGTTGGTATGAGAAGACCGCCTCATATGGCTTTCTTGGGAAGCCCTGGAACAGGTATTGAAGCATTTAATTGTTTCTGAAATATTATGCTATTTCCATCTTATTCTGCAAATCAATCTTCAGTTTAGAAATTGAAAATAGAATATTTTAATTTTGCTATGCTATTTTGCCTCCACTTCTGACAAACAAGTTATGACACAGGATTTTCCTTTTTGCAAGTGTTTCAGAATTCTCGAGTCCAGTTGCTATTTAAAAATAACTTAATGATTGCATCCTCATATGCACTGTGTCAAACTTGTCATTAGCTTGGATTAGCTTTCAACACAGTTTTATTGTGGAGAAAATGGAGTTCTTAGCTAAATTTAACGAGGCCTTGTCACCAAAAAACAGCTCAATACCCTTTTTTGTGTTATACTGTTCATTGAACCACTGTTCTCATTAAATCATAGACCAAAAGCTCTTTTCCAGATAAGTCATTCCATCCCATTTTGTTTCTGATTGTTCCTGTTAAAGATCTCAAGTTTTCCCAATTGATGCTACTTGTTCCTTCTAATTTATGTTGCTGGTTGACTTTCCTTATATGATGTGAAAAGGAAAGACTGAGCTACACTTCATGATGTGCTTGAGGTGACAAAAAAGAATATCATATGTTTCTTCAGTTTCTCAATACGTATGCATGTAACTATCTTGTTTAAACCCTAAATAGTTTTTCCTTAGGCGTCCGAGTCTCATTGTTTGCTTAAAAGTGTTAGAGAAGCACAAAAATGTTCATTGGATTGATTTTCAATTATTTTGTGGTTACACTTATATTTTTCAGTACATCTCTCATAGAGTGAGATTATTATCATTATCTATAGGTAAGACCATGGTAGCTCGAATACTTGGAAGACTACTCCATATGGTGGGAGTTCTACCTACTGACAAGGTAACGGAAGTACAACGTACAGATTTGGTTGGCGAATTTGTTGGTCACACTGGTCCAAAGACTAGACGAAAGGTTTGTTGCTGGGGTTTCTGAAATAAAATGTTATATTTTCCTTAGCAGAGAATGTAGTAGTTTCTTTTGCCAAAATAATTTTCCACTCCTGTTGCAGATTGCTGAAGCAGAGGGAGGAATTCTTTTTGTTGATGAAGCATATCGCCTCATACCATCGCAGAAAGAAGATGATAAGGACTATGGGATTGAAGCGTTGGAAGAAATCATGTCTGTTATGGACAGCGGTAAAGTCGTAGTCATATTTGCTGGCTATAGCGAACCAATGAAGCGTGTGATATCTTCCAACGAGGGTTTCTGTAGAAGGGTTACCAAGTTTTTCCATTTTAATGACTTTAGCTCTAAAGATTTAGCAAATATTTGCCACATCAACATGAATACTCAGGACGAAGGCAGTCCGCTGTATGGTTTTAAATTACATCCTTCATGCTGTGTAGATGCCATTGCTGCCTTGATAGAGAGAGAAACAACAGAAAAACAGCGTAGGGAAATGAATGGAGGCTTGGTAAATACCATGCTAGCTAATGCTAGAGAGAATTTGGATCTCAGGCTTGATTTCAACTGTTTAGATACTGATGAGCTGCAGACCATCACCATAGAGGATTTGGAAGCAGGTCTTCAACTGTTATAGTCACGATAAGGAAAGGATGTTGTAATATATTTTTAGCAGCCTGGTAGGATTTCATTGTTTTCACCGGTTTATATATTATCCGTATTCCTACAGCTCTCTTGAGGATCCAAGTTTGTCCGAGATTTTTTACGCATCCTGTCATGTTAGATGTTGTTAGGTCAACAAAAACAGGGAATTGTCCTAATGATCGGTTTTCCCTCTATTTCTAATTAATTCATTCATTTGGCCAGTCATTATGTCTGTGCCATCATGTAGTATTCTTTTTGAACATTTGGTTACGGATTTCTGTGTATTCTTTCTGTAATTGTAAACTGTTGGCTTTGGTAATTCTATACGTTTCCCCTATCCATCTCTCCTATTCTTTGAAATGATGGAAAATTTGAAAATGTCCATCAAACTGAAATGTGTATTTTTTTTTTTTTGACAATGATGTATTGGTGCTTTTAAAGCTTCCCTTTGCGTGGAAGGAAAAATATCGGAAAAAGAAAACAAAAAAATAAAAATAAATAAACCAACGAATCCCATTCAATGATACAAGGTATGCCATAACAAGAACCAGGACTGTGGACTGTGTTCTCAAAATCTCCAAAATTTCTGGTTAAACAACATAATAGATAAGAAAAGGAAAAAAACCCCCTCTTTATCTCTCTTTGCTTCTCCATTTGTAGGGTGTAGAGAGGAGCAATAATGGTCTCAAGTTCCCTCTCGATAATACTCTCACTGCCCGCCTCTTCAATTCCTTCAAATTCAACCTCTGATTTGTATTCCACCTCCACTCCTCTCAGGTCGATACTAGAGTTTAAAAACAACTCTAAACCCATCAAACCTTCTCCTATTTTTCGCCTCTCTCTTCAGCAATCTTCAAAAATATTGGCCTTTTCTTCTTCTAATAAAAACAATAATCAAGATGGGTCAGCAGAGCAGTTCCTGGAAAACAACTCGATTGCGGATTTCATGAGGTTCAAGAAAGGCTCTGACAGAAGCAGTGCTGAGTTGCAGACTGCTGTTGTTAGTTATAAAAAGAGATTCCCTTGGTCCATTCTTTACCCTTTTTTTCAGGTACATCTTTCTCAATCTTGGCTTGCTTCAACTGGGTTTGATGTTTTAGGGGGATTACTATATTATTTATTATTTGCTTGTGTTTTTTTTTTTCTCTATATCTATTTTTGCCTGTGCAGGTTGATTTGGTTTCTACAATTCACATTGCGGATAAAGAGTATGTACTCCCTTGTTTGAATTTGGTTTCTTCCTTTCCTCTGTTGTTTTGTTGCAGTTTAAAATTGATTAGAGATGGTGTATATCTGATCTTAATGGTTTCATATCTTTTAATTACTTGGTGCTGCTGGTTATAGTTATGTTATCACAATTTGTCTTTAAGTACTCTCTATTTGATTAGATATTCTGATTTTCTAGCTTTTTGGTTAGCTTTCTTTCTTTATTGAACTTTTACCTGGTTATATTTTTTCCTTATATATATCTTGCCTGACAACCAATTCTGGCCTGCAACTATACCCCGAAAATGAATCAAGACTTGATCTTTGAAAATCCTTAAGCAGCTACTTGTAATTGTGACTAAAAGGAATCATCTTTGTTTTTGCTGTTGGGATTCCTCCAATTCTTTATCAACTCATTCTAGGAGCTCCTTGGAAGGCCAAGGATTAAGTTTTGGCTTGAGATAACTATAAAATTACTGTTGACGATGTCTACAAGTACAACTAACTAGCTGTAATAAGTTGTTTTTCTATTCACCCATTTGCCTGAATTCTTTGGCAGATACTTTGAGACCATCCAGAAGGAACTTGAACCATATGATCGTGTCCTTTACGAGATGGTGGCTAGCAGGGAGAGTTTGGAAAGTAGAAGAAATCCTGCTGCTGCAAAGAGAATGAAAGGTTCACGCTCAAGAGGATTTAACATTCTGGGGTGCATTCAGCGACAAATGGCTCGAATCCTTACGCTTGATTTTCAATTAGACTATCTTGATTACCAGGCTGAGAATTGGTATCATGCAGATCTTGACTATGAGACCTTCAAGATACTTCAGGTATAAATTGCAAACAGAATGGAAATCATGGGGGCTGTTCAAATGAATTTACATTGCTTTCTACTACCCACCCCTTTCTGGCTTGTGCTCCTGTTATTTAGTTAGTATTGGTACCACTGATTCCATCTGGTGCTGTTTCCAAATATTGATATGCAGCTGTACTTTTAATTGGTGCATTGCCATAATTTATAATTTCTTTTCGTTCAGTTTTTACCATGTTATAATTGGTGCATTGCTTCCATATTACCACTATTTTTTTTTATATAATTTTGGGCAAGTCTTGGAATGTTCAACAAAGATTGCTAGATATGCAAGCATTACTAATTTTGCTTTCCGATTTCTTTTAGCTAGAAAAGGGTGAAAGTTTCTTGACATTTGCAAGAGATATGACTCTTAAATCAACAAAAGCCATGGTGCAGCCTACGATTCCAGAAGACCTTGGTCCTTGGAGATCCAAACTTCTATGGGCTTCTCGCGTGCTTCCCATGCCACTTGTAGGCCTTTTCATTATTGGAACTGTTTGTGACATGGGAAGTCCTGCATCAGAATATCCAGAGCTAGAAGCCTTATCCAGTCTCGATTTTGGTGCTGCTGTGAAGGTGTTCCTTGCAAAGCGATTAACATCTGAGTAAGTGGCGACCATTTAATTTAGTGGCATTGTTTTCAGCGTGTTTTCTTCATTTGGGGCATGATAAATTTTTTACATGTTCAGTGTGGGATTTAGTTCTGTTATTTGATCATTACTTTAATGTTTTGGTTCAAATGAATGCTCTACCTCCCCACTGAGGAAAGGTTTGGGGGAGAGGGGATGGGGGGACAGAGTCTAAGCAGCTCATATTCATCGAGTTCTGTGTTCTAAATTATAACCGAGTGTTGGCTTGCTGCAGCCACTGATTATTCTCAAATTGAAGGCCATAATCACATAAATCTCAAAGAGTCCTCTGTCCCCAGCTCGAAACATTGGCATGGAAACAAATGGGCAATTATTCCATTGATAAAAAAACTGTCATAAAGTTGGGTTTTGTATTGCGGGCATGCATGTGAGACTATTTCGAACTATACATTTGCAGACTTCTTGGATCAAGCATTAATTGGTTTTTGAATGAATCAGATCGAACTTTGTGATTTTCATTTGCTTTCCACCTGCCACATTACATCAGTAACTTAGAGCCAAGTTGTGTGATTCCAGTTTTTCGTAAAAAAGTGTATGATCTTCTATTTCAAGTTCAATACTTTAAAAGGTGAAATAAGTGATGATATTAGATGGTCAATACATAGACACTTGTCTCGTCTACCATGAGAATACTGGTTCCTTGATTCATGGGTCATGTTTTGAAGGTTCACACAAGTGACAGCAGATTTAGAAGAGGAATCGGTCATCATTGGTGAGAGGAACAAAGCAGCAGTTGAAGCACTTAGAAGAGCTATCAACGAGGGCCATAATAAGATTGCCATACTGTATGGAGGTGGCCACATGCCAGACCTGGGAAGGCGCTTGCGAGAGGAATTTGACTTGGTCCCTTGCGGAGTGCAATGGATAACAGCTTGGTCTATAAGGAACCGGGTTTTGAATAGCAATTCCCTTCCCTTTCTGAGAACAATGGCTGAAGTTTTGGGTTGGCCATTGAACCGCTACCAGACATTGGCATTGCTCATCTTTTCATCGGTCCTGGCAATAGATCTTTGGTTCTGGGAGCTCTTTTTTGGAAGTACAGTGAATTGGATCTCGCAAATTGCTTCAGAAGTTGGGCAATATGTGAACAACTCACGGATGATTTGGTAATATTTCTTTATCAGATTGTTCTCAATCAGGAGAAAAGAAAATTTGTTTATCGCCCTGTGTACATGTTGTAAACTTAATCAAGTTAAAAGGTTTGTTTATTTAGCTGAGCCAAACAAAGACATAGAAATAGTAATTTGATTGAACCATCTTGGCTTGGATGAAATCATTTGTGGAATCAATCACCTGGATATCTTGGTTGCCAAATCATTCCAAGCTATAACACCCCACCCTCACTGTTCCCTGCCTTTTCAGTTTAATGGCAAATAAATGTTCATTTCACCTTGTTGTCTCCTGTCAAGACTGTTTAGAGTAGACATTAATGGATGGAGTCAGCACATATATATATATATATATATATATATATATATATATATTGTTTGATTGTACAAGAAGGGGAGAAAATAAGGAGAAATGGCAGAAAGAGCGGTGTCTATACACAAGCAAAACTAAGAAGATTCTTCTGTTGCTTCATCACATAGAGCAGCAAACAAAAACAGTCAGGCAGGCAGACCGATTATGGAGTAGTAAGCAACTGAAGATTAGATTATTTTGCCGTTTAAGAGGATGCTGAGGCTCCTTTTAAATTTTCCTTGGAGCAGCCTCACTACCTGTGCTAGACAACTTCTTAAACAAAATAATAGAAATATAGCGCAGGTACCTCATCCTTGCGGTTCCTGCTGTCTTCCTTCTGATTGTCTTCTCACTCACAACATGTTCTGAGACGGGCGGAGGGATAGCGGCAAGCACCGATAAGACTCTTCTGGATATTAAAGCTGCGGCGGCCACAGTGCGTGGGCCTTGTTCCTTCTCTTTCCAAAGCTTCCTGTTCCTTTTCCCAGTCAAATTATTTTTCACACATCCTTCATTTCCAATCCCTCAAAAATATACACAAACCAGCTATATGATTAATTATTTAATTAAGATTAAAGAATATATCTATATTGGTAACCAACTGTACCATTTTCTTATTTACAGAGGAGAACAAATTCAATTCTGAGTACACACTAGCTCGATTATCATCTCAAGCATCGAATTATATATATAATCTCGATGCTTGAGATGATAATCGAGCTAGTGTGTACTCAGAATTGAATTTGTTCTCCTCTGTAAATAAGAAAATGGTTATATATATATATATATAAGCCCTAGACAAATATTTTTGTTGCAGATTTGTGGTTTTATTATTGTAGGTTAACATACAAAAAAAAACTCAACAGGTTTTACCCTTAGAAATCGATTAAAAAATGATAATAAATGGCTTTGATAAAAAAAAAAAAAATCTCAATGCTAAATTTTGATAGTAATTTTTATAACCCATGATTAATATAGGATAAATAACCTTTTAATGGGATTTATTCTTGAAATTTGGTCGAAAATCAATAATAAAAATATTTTAAAAAAATATTTTCAATATTAAATTTTAATCATGATATTATTATCCATGAATTAACATAACATTAATAACCCCATAATAAAATTTATCCTTGGACGGTGGCCTAGCAATTTTAGCCAAGCCTACTACGCATATAAAAAAAAATAACTTTTGCATCTATTTAATATTCATGTAAGTCTTATTAATCATTGTTGTCATTTTCATTTAAACCTCACATGTTCTTGCTTTTAAAAAACAAAAAAAGTTATATGTCATGTCACATGTATCCATTTTGAATTTTATAATTCATTTATAATACCCATTAAAAAAAGCCAACATTCCAAGATTTTTTTTTAAATTCTTTTTTGAATTTGTATAAAAAATAAATCTTTTGTTTTTCTCTCCTAATATTTTAGATAAATAAATTCATAAAGAGCTATTACCATAATGTTAATAAGAAGTAATATCTCTGTTTCATGGTTTTTAAAATATATATATTTCTTTTCAGATTTTAAGTTTTTTGATTTAATATTCATTGATGATACTAAAATGCCAATAAAAAGTACTAATTTCTTAAGTAAGTCCTAAACATTCATGCCATTAAATTATACCACTAAGTAGATCAACTCATAATGATTATTATTTGGATATTTAGAAATCGAGGTACAAAAAATCTCAAACAATAAAAAATATAAGTGAACACTAATACTATATTATAAATGAACCTAATCATGTTATTAATTATTAGCCACTATTACATAAATAAAATGTTTAGCAATAAATCCTCTTAAGTTAAGAGCTAGGTTTAATGAGTCCAATTGATACGAATTTATGTAACCCTTATATAAAAAAAATAAATCATGAAAAACTAAAAAATTAAGTTTGAAAAGAGGACCGCACATAAATTATTTAAAATAAAGTACCCTATTAGAATTAAAGTCAAGCCAATTATATTGAATATTGAGGCATAATGGGTTTTCTTGTAAATAGTTTAATAATTAATAAAAAAATTTAAAAGCCCAAATAAATTAGGCACCGACTATATATTAAAACCTATAAAATACCCCCAAATAAGAATATATTCAATAAACAAATTTTATTGGTTTTTTTTTTAAAAAACTAAACCCAGCTGTTTAATTTAAATTAATGCTGAATGATTAATTCGGTTTATAATTTTTTAAAAATAAAAATTGTGACCTGGTTAAGTTTTTTTAACCCACAAACGAATAGAAAATCCTAATTCATAGTAAGATGCTATATTACACACAAAATAAAATTGGTTCTCGTATATTTGATAAAATAGCGAGAACAGGTTCTCTGAGATCAGAAATGTATACGGAGAATATATTGATAGCAAGGATAACAAAATAAGACAAGCTAGCTCAGCTGCATGATCACAAGTCCCACCATGGTGATTGATAGATAGTATCATGCCATTGACAAATTTATTGATCAATTTATAAGAGTTAAAGGGGAGGGAGAGAGAGAGAGAGACTGTGTTTGCTTATACCACTTTTATTAATAATGCACTTTCCCATCCTGTATTGATGATTGACCAGATGCCTAACAATCATTATCGCCTCACGGATGCAACCGGGTTATTTAGAAATTTGTTCTTGGATAATTGCTTGTTTTTCCCCTGTAATCTACGAGGGAAGTTACCAAGGTAACAAGGACTTGGTTAGATAATCATGGAAATTTGTAATTTTGATGCGAGTTGACAGCCAAATGAACACGACAAGCGCACATGAAGCAAGCCCAAGTTACCCAGAAGTTATAATGCATCCGTGAAACACAACAATGCTGTTGAATTTTTCAGAGCCTCTTTAATCATAGCCAAAGCAAGAGTAGGCTCAAGAAATCTATGCCATTGCAATCGTTTGTTCTTGTCACCAAGCTAAAAATTCGTACTTGTGGAAAAGCTGAATCCAACTTACCCAGAACTGTCTATTTGCATTTGGAGTGATGGACCTTTTCGATGTGTTTTTGTGCTGTTGGAAGCTTCTCAAGCCTTGAGATGCTCTTCGCATACAGAGAGAGAGAGGGAGAGACCATAAGATCTTGATATTGAAGGCTTCATAATCCCCCCTCAATGGATATTGTACTCTCTAAGATTCATTTCCTCGGTGCAGCCAAAAGCTAGACTACTTCGCTTGTCTTTTATGCAGTGAAAAGAGTTCAAGCCAGACATTAGCATGTTGACAAAGCTTTACGAATAATTTAACTTGGATTTAAACATAGAAAATGTGAACGTACCATTCTCCAGCAAGAAACATGGAAAAGGTGACAACGCTACCTTTGTCTCCCACCCTGAATCTCTCATCTCAAAACTCTCTCTCTCTTCCCACCTACAGCTAGCTTTCCCTCTCTTTTACGTGGAATGCAGTTTGAAAGTAGCTCCTTCTTTATTTGCTACGCTTTTAAATTTTCCAACTATACTTGAGGTTCTAACATATCGTCCCAACTATGATCAAAAGAAGAAGAAAACATATGGTAGGTTTTTCCTTGTTTAAGAAACTTTCTGCTGGTTTTTTT
>Ga0325403_1006071_pt1 | contig 11456 bp, 7 predicted proteins | sample PopdelMetagenome_19_FD_205665 | JGI IMG/M metagenome (GOLD analysis project Ga0325403, IMG submission 205665) | Populus deltoides microbial communities from Bellville, Georgia, United States - Xylem-PdKOR-R4 | ecosystem: Host-associated > Plants > Phyllosphere > Stem > Wood/Secondary xylem...
AAATAAAATAAATGCAAGGAAATATACCTAAAGCAAGCCTAAAAAGGAATGCCCCAGCCTAATGGTGGAAGATCAGAATACCAAGTGAAGTTGATAGGCCAAAATAATAATCCAAGGTTTTAATTGATAAAGCCCATTAGTAAAAATGTTTGTTTTTGGTGTTTATAGACTCAATTGAAATTTTCAAAGGTTTAATTATTTAATTAAGGTTTTAATTGCAAGGGAAATAAAAATTTAGAAGTCAATTGAAATAATTGAAGTAATTGAAGTTTAAGGACTCAATTAGAAGCTTAAAAAGTTTAAATTAGCCAAATTAAGGGTTTAGTTGCATAAAATTCAAAGCCTAGTTAGCAAATATGGGCTTAATTGAACTTTTTATGAACCTAGAATCAATTTGCAAAATGCGCATATTTTTAGGGAGTAGAATCAGGAGAAATCAGGGGTCAAATTGAAAAAAATTAAAATTTTAATGGTCATTTAGGGGCCTATCGAAAAAATCAGAAATCATGGACCAACTTGTAGAAGACACTCAAAATTAAGGGTGACAAATAAAGTTGACAGGGACACAATTGCATGAAATTAGAAAGATAGAGGGAAATTAAGGGTAAAATAAAACAAAATCAGAAGATTAGGTATCAAATTGAACGTAGGCAGATCCCAAATAAAAAAACCCTAATATATAAGAATTAGTCAGAACAACACCATTCAAGGTACTATGCTTTTTCTTCTTTAGTTTTTTTGGCTTATCGAGGGCGCATTTTCAGACAACTGAATTTGATGTTTTCGACCACCCCAAAGGTTGCAATCACCATCATTCGACTGAGAAAAACCCCTTTTACAACCCCATGTCTTTAACATCAAATGTTTATGTCCTATTTTTTTCATGTATTTCCACAACATCTTGTCCCTAGTTTCAAACATCACACTGTTTGTGTAAGAATTTTCAAACATTTGATTGTGGATATACAAACCTCCAAATGAAGTAAGAACGTGTCCGATTGAAAGGCATGCACCCCCTTTACCATGTCCAGGTGGTCTCAGCATTGACAAGAACACTCATTTGTAGAAGAACATTCAATTTTTTCATCTGCTCCCACTTAGAAGCCTTTAGAAGGTTTACATCAAGTATTTAAAACCCTTCTTTCTAGATACAAAGGCAGAAAACACCTCACCTTGGTTCCCAAACTCCCTACAAACCATCTATAACCAAAACCAGTAGCTCCATGGCAAAACCAACTAGGTTTTAGTCTGTTGGAACCCTAGGAAACCATCAAGAAGACCCAAATCTTCATATAAAAGAAGGAGTTGAAGAACATAAAAGGAGAAGAAAAAACATAGAAAAACATAGGAAAAAAGGGGAAAGGAAAGAAAAGGGAGAGAAGAAGAAAAGAACTTATGTTAAGATGCAAGAGTCCTATCCAGAAGGATTTAGAAGCTTTAGCTTTGGTCTAAGGAGGTCTAAAAACAAAAAGAAAGGTATGCAATACCAAGAATCGATTCATATTTGGATTTTCAAAGCTAAGAAAGTGTACACATTCAAACTTTGAAAGTGGAGTCCATAAGGCCTACTGGATCCTTTTCTTACGTTCAATACGAAGTCTTGAATGCCTTAATATGCTCTTGATTGTTTTTTGTTATTTAATTCCATGGAACCTTAGTTTAATGGATGCCAAAAGTGGCAGCAAAGGAGTAGGGGCACTTTCTGTTAATGAAAGGATAGCCCTACTTCTAGGTAGTTGGTATGACCTTTTAAAGTGAAAATGGTTAGATTTTGAAGCTTATTTTGTTACAGATTGCCTTTTGTTTTGAGTTGGTAGCTTTTAGGATTGAAAATCAACGTACTTTTTAAGTTTTTGGGTTGTTTTATTATTTCTTAGGCCATAATCACATTCATCACCAAACGTGTGGTTTGTGGGGATAAAGAGGACACGCTTTAGAGGCCAAAAAAGTCATTCTTAGTGCATTTTATCTCTAGGCATTTCTGGTAAGCTTTCCTGGGTTTAGGTAGATTCATCTATTGAATCTTGCCTTACGTGCTAGTCTCAAAGCTTGTTTGGTTTAATTTCCAGTTCACATAGGTTCTCCCATCATTGTTGATAAGTAATCTAGGAGTTTTTTTTTTTTTTTGCATCAATAACAAGTTTTAATAGATTTAAATCCTAGGATTTTGGTTTCAAATTGAAACCTATTTTGGCAAAAATCGCATGATTTTGTCGATCATTGAAACGAATGAACCCCTCATTCTTGATCTATGTAGGATTACGAACAGAACCATTCCTTCCTTTGTTTGAAATCAGCTCTGGATTAAGAATTACATTTTATGGAGAGATGAAGAACATTCTTCTGTTTGTTTTGTTTTTTCTGCTTTGATCCGGTTTGATTGAAAAATCTTTAAGTTTTTGTGTTTTTGCCACTTTTGATCTGTTTTGGTCTTGGTTTATTTTGTGGGTTTGTTTCTAAGTTGACTTGGTCTAGTCAACCTAACCGAGTTAACCTGACCATTTCAACTCGGTCGGGTATGTCTAACCGATCAACCCAGACCACAATAATAAGTAATGATAAATAATAAAAAAAAAGGAGGACAAAGAAATAATATAAAATTAAAAAATCAGTTTTTTTTTCCTTTTGTTTTGTTTAGTTTATTTTTTTGGTTTAAGGATATGTTCCGGAAAATTCCTTTTAACTTTCAAGCATATTTTTATTTCAAGAAACCTATAAATAAAAGAAAAATGTTTTTTGGGTGTTGCACATGGTCAAATCTATTAAAAATATATATAAAAAATCATATTGTTTAGTATTTTCATACGAAAACAAAAAATATATGTGTGTTTTGATCATATTTTTAAACCCGACCGGTAATCAACCTGGTCTAATAATCGGGTTACGGGTCAGATTGGTTGACCCGGGTTAACCCTGGTCAACCGAAAAAAAAACCTATTAGATTTCAACTCCTCGTTAAAGCAAATGCTCCAAAAAGCAACTTTCAGTTTAGGCAACGTAATTAATTTTGCCTGTCATATCCCATGAATTGTATAATTGTACACCATCCACGTTGATGCTGTCATTTCTTGTACAAGACCAAAAAAATATGGTAAGAAATTTTACAAAAATACCTCCAATTAAAAACTCAATAAAGAAAATCCAATTCCAATTCAAAAACCCAGCAAAACCAATGAAAAGTTATTGGGTTTCATGAATTTTTTTTGCTAGCACCCTTACAGACTATATTTGTAAACAAGCAAACCCGAAAACCCATTTCCATAAATTTTCCATGAATCCCACCACCAAAAACACAAAAAAGTAAAAGCACCCTTGCAGATTGTATTTGTGGACACCTTGAAAAGTTTCAACCTTTTTAGCATGAGAGAAAGAGGATTACTCTCTCAAAACCTTAGCACCTCTCTCTAAAGCTTCATGATCAAACCCAGCAGTGTTGTTCGTGGGTGACCATTCCTAGGAGCTCTAGATTACCCCCCACCGTTGATTGAGGCAAAGTGGATGGCTGAGATTGTACAGAAGAAGAAGACGAAGAAGATTGAGGGGAAGGAGAAGGGTTTGAAGAAGAGAAAGGAGAGAAACTAAAAGGGCCATCAGAAAAAAAAAAAAAACAAAATTTGATTGAGAAAAGGAAAAGGAGGCTGCTATTGCTGATATTAGCCCTCCAATTTCACTTGTTTCTTCCATTTTTTTTTCTTTTATTGTGTACAGAAATAAAATTATAGACAGTGTATAGAGAAACCTTGGGCAAGACAATTGCCATGGAAGGAGAGACAAAGAGTAAGACAGTTGCCAAAGAAAATAAGATCGGGTCTCATCCGGGTTTACCCAGGTCGACCTGCCAGGTCGATCGAGTTTTACCGGGTCAACTCCCAAGCTGGTTTTTACCTCCACCCGGACCGGTTCCAGGCCCGGGTTGACCGAGTCCCGGGTCGACCCGCCGGGCCGATCCGGGTTTCAAAACTATGGTTTTGATATGCATTTTAGGATTTAATAATAAATTTATTAAATCCATGAGAATTTGGCTAATATTTTAATAAATCATTATTTTTTAATTCATGATAATTAATGGTTAAAAATCCTGGTATAAAACACGGACCTACAAGTGAGGCTGGTATTTGAAATATCAGGATTTGACCAAAAAATTCTCATAGTTATTCTAAATATTCACCAATTTTAATCAAGAGTATTTTTCACTATAATACACAAATTACAAAGAATCTTTTTTCTAATAATTTATTTGGGTACACGAGTTCATAATAAATTCTTAACACCAGATTTATTCATACAAGTAAATCTCAATCCTAAACCTTCAAACCACATCAAACCATACAAAACAACTTATCTCAGGTAGGGTGCGCTAAGAGTGCTAACACCTTCCCCAGCCACAACCAATCTCTTACCCTCGAATCTCTAATAAAACCAGTACATTCGGGTTTCCTAGCGATCCTGAACCAAACAACTAGGTGACGACTCCTTCGGCCCCTACTTGCCTTTCGCACACTTGCGACAAACTACCTTAACTAGGAAGAATAGATAAAATTATTAGGACCAATTGATTAACAGATTATCTAACCTGATAGTCTTATTTCTAGACTAGTTGGATTTTTAAGACTTCATCACATAATTTCAGTAAATAGTCTTTCACTCGTAATTTAATAGTGTTTCACTCGTAATTTACAGTGAAAAAACATCATGTTTTAAGTGGTGTTAGTAATGTATGTTTCATATTACTGTACTTTAAAACATAATTGTTTTAGAACTTTTATTTTATCTAAATAAAGACAGAAGAAGGGGAGAATGAATGGTAAATATTTTCTATAGATTCACAAATATAACTCCAAATCTCATTAATTGAAGGTTAATTTCACTTGATACGAGTTGAGTATCGAGCTAACCTTCCTTCATTAATCGCCATGTAGGTTTATAATTTTTTTTTAAAATATTTTTAAATTATTCTTACAAGGTTAATAACGTCTTAATTTCATCGGTATATTTTAGAGAGTTAAAAAAGAATTACTTCAAATAACACGACCGCTTATATGTCAAATTTGTTGAAGAAATACCAATAAAGAAAAAAATTCATCAATGAAATGACATACGGTTTTTCTTCCAGTGATATGTTATATTCATGATTGAAATACCAACAGAATGAAGCGTGTAAAAAAAATTTTGACGTGCTTTTTCCGTCAATAAATCCATCGGTAAAATTATTATCGACAGATCATAAATCACCGACAAGAGTTTTCTGACGGATTATTTATGTCCGTGAGACCATCAAAAAATTTATACCGACAGACTATGAGTATAAATATTAATAAAAAAAATTATGTCAATAAATCTAAAAATTATGGTATTGTCATCTCATGTTTCACCTATCTCTTTCATCCTAGTTGCTTTTATTACTTCTATTCCAGGAAATATTCAAGACATTAATCTAAAGATAATTTAAAAATGGATAAGTTGGGGACCTAAATGTTATCTTTATTTATAAAATCCCTACCAGAAATTTGCTAAATAGCAACGGATTTACCGACGGAATATTTCTATCGGTAATTTAAGGTTGAAATTACCGACAGAAACTGTTCCGTCCGTACTTCAGTCGGTAACTACCGATTGACAATGTTCGTCGGTAGTTACCGACTAAATTACGGATGGAACAGTTTCCAAATTAAAAAAAAGCGAGTCGCTTATGTGGAGGTTTTGGCGGGGTTATTTTTACTGACGGACTCACCGATAAATTCAAAACAAAAGCCCGTACAGTGACGTGATCGGTTCATCTTTTAAAATGTCGACGAAATCACCGAGGGATTTGAAATGCCAGATCCATACGGTGACGTGTCGATTTTTCTGTTAGAATCACCGACGACATTTCCATCGGTGAAACCGTCGGAAAAGGTTAATATATGTCCTCTCTGTCGACCCTGTCCTCCCCTATTTCCCCTTCTTCTTCCTAATCCCAACTCTCCCCATCTGCAAACAACCAGCCCCCCAAACAAAAATCTCCCTCATCTCAGCACAACAAGTTATATTTTTTAAAGTTTTGTGGTCACAGCATCCGTGTTCTGATTTACCGATGGATTTTATCAATTTTTGTAAGTAATTCTATCTTTTTAAATTTTTTTATCAATTTTTGTAAGTAATTCTATCTTTTTAAATTTTAATGTATAATTAAATGCCAATTTTATTGTTTTTTAGTATATGTATTTTGTTAGTAGATGTATATGTTTTATTGTTATTTCTCAAACAAACTTGTAGTATATGAATGTATATTTCTATACCTGTTATGGTTTGTTTTAGATTTTGTAAGATTGTATTTGTTTGTAAATTGTTAAAATTTTATGGAACTACCGAATTACATGTGCTGTTTTGAAATAATTAATAGCTTGCTTAATGGGTCCGTTTAAAGTTTTATCAATGGTATTGCGGAGTGGTAATTTCCATAAATTTATATATATTAATTTGTATGGATGTTGGTAAATGATAATGAATATTTAATATTTATGAGAAGTTGTGATTGGTTTGTTGGAGTGGTAAAGTAATATTTTTGCAAGTTTATTTACCTAACTTAGTTAATTAATACATGATGTCATCATAATTTTATAGAGGTTCGATATAAGTCATGGATGATCGTTCATAGATGTATCGAGATTCACCCCAAGGATTGCGGAGGATGGATTATTGTAACGGGGTTCAGGGTTTTATTAATTTCGCAACATCTATTCCCAGAAATTTTACTAGAGACGGTATTAGGTGTCCATGCAGGAAGTGTCAAAATAAAAAGTATCTGCATCCAGATGTTGTAATGATGCATCTTCTACACAAAGGGTTTATGGAGAATTACCAGTGTTGGTATGCACATGGAGAAGTATTTGTTAGTGAGAGTGAGAGGAGAATGGAAGAAACGGTGGTTGGGTCTACTTCTAGTGCTAGCAACGTGCATGAAGCGGCAAATGACAACACTAATCCTTACAGAAATATGGTTATGGATGCAATGAGAATGAATCAAGGTAATGGCAGTCAATGTCCAATCGTAGAAGAAGAACCTAATGCAGATGCAGCTAGGTTTTTTGATTTGTTGAAAGATTCTGACGAACCATTATGGGATGGCTGCACGAACCACAGTAAATTATCGGCCGTAGCACAGGTGTTCACCATCAAGTCAGATCACGGGTTGAGTGAGGCCGGGTATGACAAGATTATTGAATGGGCAAGAAGCATTTTACCTGAAGGGAACAGGCTGAAAGAGAACTTCTATGCTGCGAAGTCCATGATGAAACCCCTCGGTTTAGGATACCAAAAAATTGACATGTGCCCTAACTTCTGCATGTTATACTACCTTGAAAATGCTGAGATGACCGAGTGCATGACATGCGGGCATTCCCGTTACAAACCTAGAACTGGCAGGGGAAAGACTCTAGTGGCATATAAAAAACTTAGATACTTCCCGATCACACCTAGACTGCAGAGGTTATTCATGTCACCAAGGACTGCTGAGCACATGACATGGCACCAAGCACACCATGCGGTTGATGGAGTGATGGTTCATCCTTCTGACGGCGAAGCGTGGAAACGCTTTAACAGTGTTCATCCTCACTTTTCAGCTGAATCAAGGAATGTGCGTCTTGGGTTGTGTACAGACAGATTCAACCCATTTGGGTCATTTGCTGCTCCTTATTCTTGTTGGCCAGTCATACTCACAGTTTATAACTTGCCACCGGGAATGTGTATGAGGCCGGAGTTCATGTTTTTATCTATCATACCCGGTCCAAGAAGCCCGGGGTGGAATATAGATGTTTGTCTTCGACTGTTGATTGATGAGTTGGCGCAGTTGTGGTCCTCCGGACCTCTGACTTATGATATATCGAGGAAACAAAATTTCCTTATGAGGGCGGCGTTGATGTGGACTATCAATGATTTTCCAGCTTATGGAATACTTTCTGGTTGGAGCACGCATGGGAAACTCCCATGTCCATACTGCATGGAAAACAATAAGGCATTCACGCTAGCAAATGGAGGTAAAGCTTCTTTTTTTGACTGTCACCGTCGCTTCTTGTCACTTCTTGCCACTTCAAAAAGATTTCTTTGTTGGCAGAGTTGAAAAAGATGTTGCATCCCCACGTCTTTCTGGTGAAGAATTGCATGATGTTGTCTCAGAGTACGGTGACATTGTGTTTGGCCTTCAATCAGGTAAGCAAAAGTTTCCTGGTTTTGGTTTGACCCATAATTGGGTAAAGCGAAGTATCTTTTTTGAGCTTCCTTATTGGAAGACCAATCTGCTCCGCCATAACCTTGACGTCATGCACATCGAAAAGAACATGTTTGAGAACATTTTCAACACCGTCATGGATGTGAAGGGGAAGACAAAGGACAACATCAAGGCTAGATTGGATATAGCTTTATACTGTAACCGTAAAAATATGGAGTTGGTTTATGATGAGTCACGGGTCGCAAAACCAAGAGCAAGCTTCGTGTTAGAGAAAAACGCACAACTGCTAGTCTACAAATGGCTTAAGAGTCTGCGTTTTCCGGATGGACATGCATCGAACATATCAAGGCTGGTTAATATAGAGGACTGCAGATTGTATGGAATGAAGAGTCATGACTGCCACGTGTTTATGCAAACACTCATCCCATTAGCTTTTCGTGATTTGTTGCCAAAGGGAATATGGGATGCACTCACGGAGATCAGTCATTTCTTCAGAGATATATGCTCCAGCAAGTTGAATGTTGATCACATTGAGAGGCTTCAAACGAATATCGTCGAGACACTATGCAAACTTGAGATGATATTCCCTCCATCATTTTTTGACTCAATGGAGCATCTCCCTATACATCTACCGTTCGAGGCAAAAGCTGGAGGACCGGTCCAATATAGATGGATGTACCCATTCGAACGGTTAGATATTACAGTTGCAATGTAATTCATATATAAAAGTATTTTATATGTTTTTCTTAATTGAAAATACTTGATTAATATTTCAATGCAGGTACTTGTTTAATTTCAAGAAAAAGGTTAAGAACAAGGCGCATGTTGAGGCTTCGATATGTAAGGCCTATATTGTTGAGGAGATCTCAACATTTATCTCGTACTATTTCGAACCTCATCTAAGAACGAGAATCAATCGCGTTCCACGGCATGATGATGGCGGTGAAGTGCCTTCTAGTGGGAACTTGTCAATATTCTCCAATATTGGATGACCCACACCTAAAAATGCCGTAAAAGGAAGATATTTGTCGGAAATAGAGTTCAAATAAGCACACAACTATGTTCTATTTAATTGTGATGAGCTGAGACCTTTTATTCAGTAAGTTTATACTAATTAGACTTTGTTAGTAATATACTGTTAATTATATATTGTAATATCATACAATCATTATCACTTGTAGGCAACATCGATAATATTTGCTCTCCAATAACTCACAGCTGATCGAATCCTAGATCTTTCAATTACAAGATGAGCAGTTTGCCACGTGGTTCAGAACACATGTAAGCACTATCACAAACTCATTCTAACTTGTAAAATTACTGTACGTATGCATGTCATTACGAGATTCTCATTCATTTACTGTTTATTGATGTACATTACATACAAGGTTTATCAAATGGGAAGGAGTGCACCTAAGTCATTGTCTTCACTAAGCCTGGGGCCTGAAAGAAAATGTAAGTGCTACAACGGGTATTTTGTCAATGGATATGTTTTCCATACTGAAGAATACGGGCAAGGAAGAAAGACATACAATAGCGGCGTTTGTGTTAAGGGATCCACTAGCAGTGAGTTAGAAGTTGACTACTATGGTAGATTAGAAGAGGTCGTTGAACTGTAATATCATAACGAGTAGAATATAGTGTTTTTATTCAAATGCTATTGGTATAACACGACTGACAGAGGAATTAGAGTTGATCTGCACTATAGTCTGGTCGAAATCAACTCAAAAGCTAAACTCTACAACATAAACGATGTCTTTGTTTTCGCAAAGTAATGTCAAAAAGTTTATTACACATACACCCCTTCATTTAGAAAGGATCGATCAAGAGTTGATTGATTGTCCGTTTTAAAAACGAAACCCCGTGATCGTGTCGAGGTTGTTCAGGATGAGAACGAACACACAAATATGCGAGATGAAGTCTTTCAAGTTAATGAGTTAGTTGAACCATATCGAGTTGCTCCTTCGATTGAATTGGAAGAAAATTCAAATTTTCAGGTTTTCGATGATAGTCTTGTTGATGTTGACGCAGATGAGTTGAATGTTTTTTTGAGCTCTAGCGGACAAGCAAATGTCGATGAAGAAGATGATATCCATATTGAAGATTGCAATGAAGGAGATGACAATTCAATTGATGACGAAGAAGAAGAAAATTCTGACTAACAATCAAAATGAAGCCTTGTGTAAAACCCTTTCTTTCATGTAATTTAGATTATGGGTGATATATTTTGTAACACGAAATATTTATTACTTGAAATAATTATAGATCATGGATGATATATTTTGTAACACGAAATAATTACTTGAAATGCCACAATCACTGACATCTATACCGACGACATAAGTCCTTCGGCATTTCACAGAGAGTTCGAAAATAATTACTTTAAATGCCACAATCACCGACCCTAATACCAACGGATTAAGTCCGTCGGAATTTCACAGAGAGTTCGAAAATAATTACTTGAAATGCCACAATCACCGACATCAATACCGACGGATATAAGTCCGTCGGTAAGTTGTCGGCGGGTCAATTTCACCGAAAAAATTACCAATGGACTGCGCGAATTCCAAAGGTTTATGCATTTAATGCATCTCTGACCGCCTCATCTTGCCGACGGAATTACTGACGGACCACGAAAAATATGGAGGGTCATTAAAAAATTTGGTGCGAAATTCAAAAATTACTGACGAATTTTTGACACTTCACTAACGAAATAAATTAAAATAATAATTAATTTTATATACGTCGGTAAAATTGCCATATAAGTTCCAGCGACCGCCCTTTCAGTTCATTTTTTCTTCTCCTTAATTTTTCACCTTAAATTTCTATTCTTTTCCTCTCTATTCTTCAAAGCTTTCACCTGCAATCTCTAGCAAGTTTTCTTGTGAATCTTCATCAGTTTAAAAGGTATGTGTTTCTTCTATTTTATTTTACTTTAAGGGTTTTTTTTTACTATTTTTTTTGTTATGTTTTTTGTTTCGGTGTATTTTTTGTAATGTAGATAAAGTATTGAATTCAACACATTATTAAAGTAAGCATATTTCATTCCTAAAGTCTATAGTTTTTTTTTTGAATTTATTGAATATGTTTTATTGTTGTATTGGCATAATTATTATTAGTTAATTTGTTGAATATTTATTGTTAATGTTGAATTTACCTTAGAATTAGTAATTGAATATGTTGGAATAATTATTAATTTTACTCTATTATTGCATGATTTGTGTTTAATTTTTTCCATTTATTTTGATTG
>Ga0325403_1006075_pt1 | contig 11454 bp, 6 predicted proteins | sample PopdelMetagenome_19_FD_205665 | JGI IMG/M metagenome (GOLD analysis project Ga0325403, IMG submission 205665) | Populus deltoides microbial communities from Bellville, Georgia, United States - Xylem-PdKOR-R4 | ecosystem: Host-associated > Plants > Phyllosphere > Stem > Wood/Secondary xylem...
CACGTTCGCATTCAGTTGTTAACCTAATTTTATGGCCCTCCATCAACTAAGTATGGTTCCAGGACAAAACAGCTTAACAATATGTAGTTAGCCCAGTTAATCAATCCACTTTATGTTTTGTTTTTAAGCCACCTGTTGCTTTGTTCTGTATCAGAAGAAAACAGGTTTTGCCATGGAAGCGATCCCATTTCACCCTCTTTCTCTGTGTTCTGTCACTTACATTCACAAGCTGCTAAGATTTTCAGCACGAAATTCTGTACTGCTAAATTCTTTCCAAAAGCTTGAATAACGAGACATGGTACCTTAGGTCCAGTTTGGTTGCCATCATTTTCTTTTTTTCATTAGTTTGCAAGCATTTCTGTTCTGAGAAGACATTTTGAGACGAAATGCAAATATGATTGTGAATCAACAGCAAACCAATTCCTCCATTTCCATACAAGGGTTATACGGCGACATCGATCAAATTTTAGAAAAAATGTCAAAAGTTGAAAAAGTTTCTCGGTGATGATGGGTTGGATTAGTGATTAGAATAATGGTGCTAAACTACTAATGATGCGCTTATTATAGTAGCAACGTGATAAAGACCTTGAAAGCCGCCTTATTGCAATAATTTTGATGGGGGCAGTGAGAATCTTTGAGGCCAGTGAAATGAAGCATAAATGATGAGAAAGGGGAAGTTGAACAAGAGAAGGCTACTTCCGAAGGCTAACTTTGGGGACAAGAAGCCAAAATTGTAAAGCGAGGGACCGCTCGATTTCATACAATTACACAGCCTACATAGCCTGGTCGGCCTCTTGTTTTGCATATGGGGCCATTTGCATTTTAAGGTACAATGGAGGGGTTTGATGTATTTATTAAAAAAAAATATTAAAGAGACAAGAAACACTCACGATTTGACTGTTAATTCTCACAATGAAATGAATATTTTGCTCTTCATAGTAACAACCAATGAAGTGAGATTTGGAAGGTAAAATAGTTTTTTTACTGGATTTATTTGACACTATAAAATTAATTTGGGGTAAATCGGTTTGTTTAACTATCCTCGAAAGCAAAAAACCTAAACTGACGTATCGAAACCTTTTAGTCTTCTCATTTTTCTCAAAATACTAAAATGGCTAACACTAAAGCAAAATTTAATTATTTGGCTTCTAATGTTTTTTTCTTTTGTTGCAGTGAAATCCCTCCTCATCTTGAAGTTAAGAAATTTAATATAACAAAATTGTTTGACATGGCGACCTAATGTTTCCAATTAATTCAATTCATACCCCTGCGTTTATTACGTTCACACACACACAGATATAGATTAACGTTTTGGGGAAAAGAAGTCACAGAACGGATTCCATTGTTCGTAGAGGAGGTGAATAGCTTCCCCCCCCGCTCAATGGCAAATGCTGCTAGAGCTTTTTTCGACGTGATTGGATCTACTTTTGCGATATCTTTTTCTTCCCCGTGTGAAAGAAGTGCCTGATTTAATCAACTTTCATGAAAACAAATTATTTTATTTTATTTATCATTTCTTTTGTTTTTTATTTATCCTTCTTCCTTCCTTCCGGTACTTCCATTTTAGCCGATCGAGTTTCCTCCTTCCATTTTAGCCTGAACCCACACTCGAGTTTCTCTACAGTTGATTGCTAATCCTGCATGGTACTTTAGGAGCACGCAGGCGAGGAGCATGTTGCAATCATGGGCAGAGAAGACAAAATATATTTTCCAGCAGATTGAACAAAACAAAATAAAAAAGGGGTCATCATCCTACATGTTATCAAAGCATTATCCAGGGCCCGGAAATTTGTCATGTCTACATCATTCGAAGCATGAATACCTTTTCTGCTCACTAATGGAAACCAAAGCAGGGTGTTTTTCTTGCGCTTTTAAGAAGAACACGGTGCTACCAGTGCCATCCGTCACAGTTATGGATAATGCTTGTAATCATTAATGATGACAATGTGACTCGTTATTCCATTGTCGAAAAACATGAACAATATCAAGCTAAAATTAACACACTAGCTCGTTGTCATTTTTCCCTTCATAGGAATTAGTTGTGGAGATAATTCTCTCTTCCAATTCTCTCTCATTTATTCTATTATAAGCTTAAATATTTTATAAACGCAGCCGAACTATTGGAGAATTCGGATTTTGGAATTGGATCGTGGTTTCGGGCTTGGCGTTTCCCTTGTCCTCCTTGCGTTTCGTTTGTTTTTTCTAAATAAAAAAAATGCTGGAAATATGCATTCATGGATATAAACTACACAACACATGCATATAGGTGAACTGATCGCTCAAACTTATACGAATAGGAGCCGAGGTGTTCACGTGGGAATAGTAAATTGTGCACTCACTACTGCAAAGACGAAGGGGAAAATCTAATTTCGAAAGTACTTTGGATCCTATATATAGATAGATAGTCTCCTCTCCTAGCTACATCAATGGGGATTCAAGGACCCGTGAAGAATCTACTAGTGGACGGGCCTGGAGAACTTAAATTCTTGCGTGAGATGCTGGACATGCGCAAGTAAACTGGGTATCGTGAAGGCGTTAATTTTAATTTCATATTTCTTTCCTTCTTTCTCTTCCTTCTCTTTTTATTTTTTAAATGAATTTGCCAATTCTCATACTTCACAAAACAAATTCACCTGTTTTGTTTTGGATCTATTGACTTAGTTTTTTTTTTTATTTTCCAAATTAAACGATTTATAATGATATGCCTAAAATAACAAGTACACCCAACACTCTCTTTAAGCTATCTATCAAATTGGCAATGTATGCTCTTAAAACTTGGGTGGCGCATGATATTGTGTTAATTTCTGCCTTTTAAATAGTTTTCTGTCCAAAAAATATTAAATTAATAATTTTTAGGTGTGTATTTTTGATAATTTTAATGTATTGATATAAAAAAAATATTATTTTAATATATTTTTAATTAAAAATTATTTTTAAAAAGCACTCCACGATATCAAATATACATTAATCAATCTCCTTTGAATTTTTTTCAAACCATGGATTATATCTCTTGCCCTTCCACAAATAAAATCATCGTCCCACTTGAATTACCTACATCCAGACGGCTTCCCACCCTCGTTTTTAAACCGAGAATTGGGGTTTTTAATATTAAACTGAGAATTTTTTATTAAACAATGTTAATACCGCTGCTCATGGGGGGACGGATGACATGTCATTTCTTTGCCGAAGGGTCACATGATCCTCCTCCTTGATGGACCAGTAAAATTAATTATGAGTGTGGCAAGTGATATTCTCTTCAATCCATGTCTACCTATTACCTACTTGAAACATGACACGTGTGATTTTAAAGTCAAAATTAACCTCCATTGTCATTGACCTCGACCTATAACAGAAGGATTTTTAACGTGTAACAGTGCAGATAAAAACAAAATACTCAATTGCCGAAATTGATAAGTGTTTTCGCCAAAAATCAGACAATACATAATAAACAAGTTGTCCTTTAGCGTGAACAAATGGATGCATGTTAAATTAAAATAAATCTATAACCGTCACATGTTATGTTTCTTGATGAAAAAAATGTTTTTTTATTTTTATTTTTTTTGTGTTTTAAATTTTAATATTATTTTAATGTATTTCTCAATAAAAATTTTTTAAAAAAACAATCATTACTATATTACCAAATACTTTCTAAAAATAAATGTGAGAAACCACACCTTGTATGCAATGCCATTTTCCTGGTCATTTTACCTATAGAGGAAAACTACATTTTCCTGGTTATATTAACTTTTCTCCAAGTTTCTTTAATTAACTATAGATCTCAAATTATTATTTCTTTACGTTTTAAGATTCAATTTATTTTTTAAATAGTTTTAAAATCAACATCAATGGTAATAAGTTCAAAATAATACATTACAGTATAAAATACTAAATTGAAGACTTGAATAAATTAAAGAAAAAAAAAACTTTCTCAGATATATACGAAATAAACTCTGACATGCATGCATGTGGCAGGAGACACAGATACCACGCCATGGATAAAGTGAAAAATGAAAAATGAAAAAAGAAATGAAGAAAAGAAAAGGTAAGTAGTTCACTGTTTGTGTTTGTGCCTTTGTGGGATCGTATATGTCGTGTCTACATCATATCCCGACATGCATGGGCTAGGTTTCTTGTTCCGACGAGTAAAATGGTAGCAGAGTGGCAGCGAGTCTCTCGCACTGTAAAATACCAAGAGAAACTTGTTAGCTTTGAGTTGGCAACATCAATAGGGGGCTTGCATATATATCACTGCTCATTGATAGCTTCCATTTTGTCTCTCATGGCGAACAAGATCTAGCAAGTTGTTCAATGATGGATTGGATAAAAGCCAATCTTGTTCTGCATGTACAATATGCAATCCAGTGATGGAATTATTATCAGCGGCAGACCCATTTTCAGACTTCACTGTAACATGGAGATCCTCGTGATTTTGGCTCCTTAGTAACTGTAAGGTTGAATCGAGGATTGGACATTAGTCTAATTGAACTGTCCAAAAAGAACCAAACTTGTTTCTACTTGTTAAACCCTTAAACGCTCTGGAGTTGTCGCAAATTTGCCTATTAGTTTCCTCCTACCGATCGAGGACTGCTATCATATCCATGCATATCGACAATTACCCTTATCTATTTTCGAATTTTAATTTAATGGATACCCTTTTATAACTTAATGTTTATTCGACATCAATTTTGTGTGGATGCAATTATAGACTACCCTTTCTTGACAAATGAAAGATTTTTATTCTATTTTCACTTCTCATAACCGGTAAGAAAACTTATCTAATGTTGGAGTGCATTAGTTTTGTGAGGAGGATTTTGAGCTCGGTTAATTTATTGATCGGATTAAAAGTAAAATGAAAACAAATCATCACAGGCCAGTTTGTTCGTATTTAGAACACCACATAGTCATTTAACTCGTGATTTGATGTGGGATATATTGTTTTTATTTTTATTTAAAAATAGCGGATATGCATGTTGTTTTAATGTGTTTTTTAACATAAAAAAATTAAAATATAAAATCAAAAGCTTGTGAAAACATCTAGTTAAATAAACTAACAACCATTTATGTAAATAAATAAAAACAATCGTTTGCAATAAGCAAAAGAAAAATTAAAAAATTAAAAAATAAATACAAATTAAGATATTTAATCATATAAGATGAAACATTCATCCAATTGTGTTTACTAAAATTGTTTACTTAAATCAATAAAAAAAAGATATACATCCTAAAAAACTCATGACATAAAAAATAAACACAAATGAAACTGACTGGATAAACTCGCCATAAAAACATTACACAAGGCCGAATACATCATCAATATTATTTAAAAATGAATATTTTTATTTTGAAAAATAAACTTCATTTTTATAAAACCAAAAAAATAATATAAATGAATTAGAATAATATCTTGAAAAATCAACAAACAAAACAAACAATTCTAAAAAAATTTATATTAAAAAACAACATGCAAAACTCATTTCTTGAATCATTAGATTGGGACAAACCCATAGAAAAAAGATTAAAGATAATTACAAAACCAATATTTTCTTTTAGAAAAACAAATGCAGAATAATAAGATCGTATGAAGCCATATCTCCAACAAATCAAATGTCAAAAGATGAAATCATGAAAAAATAAATCAATTACAAAAAAGCATCCAAAAAAATAAGGGAGAAAAAACAACTCATTAGAGGGCAAATAAAGATTTTATTTGACTCGCTTTCTGCAGTGGGCCATAATTTGTTTTTTAAAAGAAAAAAAACTTGAGTATAGAGACTATTTTGATATTTTTTTTACATAATAAAATTATAAGTGTAAATCAAAAAGTCTATCCAAATATCTGATAATTATCTATGTAGATAAAAAAAATCGTTAATAATAACTAAAATAGAAAGTGAAAAAATTAAAAGATAGACTTAGATCAAGATATTTGATCTCACAAATTAAAACATTTACTCGCTTGTATCAACTAAATTTGTTTAGTAAAATCAATAAAAGACAACGGAAATAAAAACACATATGAAACTGGGTGAATAAAATAAAAAATGCAAAACAAAATAAATAACAATTAAAAGAATCATGACTGAATTCGACATAAAAATTAACTAAAATTAAATGTTTAGGGAAAAATGAAATGAAATTAAATGTTTAGGAATAGAATTGAAAAAAAAAATCAATTAAAAAAATGAATAAAAAATAGCAATTAAAAGAATTATTAGGGATGAGATGAAAAAAAAATCAATGTAATTGAAACAATTGCAATTAAGAGAAAATTGACTGAATAAAAATAAAAGGGAAATAGGGTGGTGGTTTAATTTTTTGCATGGTCAGCACGCAATCCGAAGAAGGAAGAGAAGGAAAAGAAAAGCAAATTAGCATCAAACCCAACCCAGCTAAACCACCATACACATGCCGCTAAGAGAGGAAGAGGACGTTGAGATGAATCAAATAACATGACGGGAGCGCGATTAAAACCACTAGAGTCAGCAAAACACATCGTTTGAAAGCAACAGAGCGGCTAACGCGTTCGAGGTACGCGTCAATAATTATATCTTTTTTTTGTACAAAATAAAAAATGTCCTTAGAACTAAACAATAATAACAAAAAATAAATCATTATGAAATTATAACCAGACCCCTAAAGCCAGTGCTATAAAAATTTGAAAGTCAAGGGTAATGGAGTAGTTATATTGTTCAACGAGAAACAAAATAACTATAAGGCCCTGGACCAAAAGCTATGACTATTTAATTTTCGTGGTCGATATCATAATTGTATCGTTAAAATCAATATAAAATTACTACAATGCCTCCCATTACCCTATAAAATAACAAATAAATCAATAGAAAAAAGACAACCCATCCTAAACCTTAGAGTTGCAAAATTCTATCGAACAAGTCCACAATAGAACATATCTATTGTGTGTTGGTCCAGAATACGCATACAATAGAAATATCACAAGTTTTGGGCCCCGTTTAGAAAAACAGTTCAAACCGTGTTCCATCACAATTTGAGATTTGTTTTTGCTTAAAATTATATATTTTTAATATTTTCATATCGTTTTGATGTGTCGATATTAAAAATAATTTTTAAAAATAAAAAAAATATTATCTTGATGTATTTATAAGTAAAAAATATTTTAAACCGTAATCGCTACCACATTTTCAAATACACCCTTACTTAGTAATACTTAATTAATACTTAATAATCTTTGGACAAGTAAGGCCCGGCCACAGCACATGTAGCGGGCTCTTGGGATGGTCGGCCCGAAGCTACAATCGTTGGGCCCCGTAGGTAGGATTAATGATCCACGTTCCCCCACCAGACAGAGAGGCCTAGTGAATAAAAAAAAACAAAAAACAAAACAAAAGGAAAGACAGACGAAGTTAATTCTGTTTTTTTGTTTCTCTCCCCCTCGAGACCAATTGTAGGGTTTTGACAAAAATCTCAAAACTCCAAAGAAATCCAAGCCAAAACCTACCCTGTCTGATTAAGAAAACCACAAGAACTCTTCTCTTTCTCACTTTCTGCACATTAACAATGACAGACGGTTACTGGAATCGGCAACAGCCTTCCAATGTCCCTTCCAGCGGCATGCTAAAACGACCTCGTTCCGACTACGGTACGTTCTGCTCTCCCTTCCTTTTGTAATATGCAAAATTTAGAGCGGCAGATTAGGATTACTGTATCTTTTTGTTGGAATTAGATCCATAAATTACTGTTACAATGAAGTATGTTGGAACTATTGGTTGAATTTTTTTTAAAAAAATTAATAGAGGTGGTGCCTGCTGTTGCTACTGCTTGGTTGTTTGGTTTGATAATTTGTATGTTGTTGAGAAGTAAGATATAGATAGAAGTCTCAACGGATTTGATTTTGGGGGTCTTGCAGATATGCCTTCAAGCTATGAGATGCAGAACTATTATCCGCGAGATGTTGATGATGATCGCACTAGGTATGAAACTGTCAAGGACAGTAAGTCTATAGGATCAGCATATGACCGCTACCTTCAGAATGCGGTATGCTTCTTTTCAAACCCTATATATTGTTGTTTTGTTACCCCTCTGTGTATTTGCTGATCTACCCGTCCTTTTTGTGAAGCAAGCTCCTACTTTTGCTTCTAGAGAAGCCAGTGCATTGGGAGGAGCTGGGTTTGGAAGGGGTATTGGTGGTGGAATGAGTGGTCTTCCGATAGCTGATTCTGCTGTAATGACTCGCCCTCGGTCTGCTGGTCTGGACCTGGCATCGAATGGTAGAGATGTTGGTTTTGTTCGTCAGCGACCAGAGGATAGAATTGCTAGGTCAGATCGTGAAATGGCACATCTACCTCCAGATGCTTCCAACACTTTATATGTTGAAGGATTTCCTCCTGACTGCTCAAGGAGGGAAGTAGCTCGTATCCTTTTAATGTCGTAGTGATGTTGAACAATGATGATACCCTCTGTCTTGCTCATTTTAATAGTTACCAAGGCTTTTTTTCCAACTATTATTTATGTTCCTTTACTGGATGTGATAGATATATTTCGACCTTTTGTGGGATATAAAGAAGTTAGACTTGTGAGCAAAGAAGCAAGACAAGTAAGTGGATGAGTTAGAGTACTTTCTCATACTTGGTTTTGTAATCTGATGCTCAAACTGGCTTGTTGGAAAGTGTGACTAGTCTTTCATTGAATGCAGCGTGGTGGAGATCCTATCATCCTTTGTTTTGTTGATTTTGTAAATCCAGAATGTGCAGCAACTGCGATGAGTGCCTTGCAAGGTGATGATTTTGTCTTTTTATCTATCTATAGTGAAACTGATGCTAGGGGTTGGAGGCTTTCTTAATGCAATAATGTCGGCTGCTATTCTGCTTTACACTTTTGTATATGGGTTTGCGTGTGTAAAACTTATCTTATTAACATTTTTTTTTCTGGCTGTGCACCAATTTACATATTCCTATTACTAAGTTGGTTCTGAAGAAATTCTTGCACGAGAATGATATGTACCATGGCTTTGCTTTTTTTCTCCTTCCTGTAGATGGGTTGGGGGTGGGTGGGCTTTTCATCATCCATCTTGCCACAATAAGAATTGGAATTGCAAATAAAAGTCATTCCATGATAGCAATTTACCCATACTTGTTTGAAATGTCTGGAGATGCTAACTACATGGATGTAATCCGCAGGTTATAAAGTTGATGAACACGATCCTGATTCTAGGTATTTGAGGCTGCAGTTTTCTCGACACCCAGGCCCAAGATCTGGCCCTATAAGCCGTGGAAGGAGGTGAAAATCCTTGTTGCAGGAACACCTAGCTTTCAATGCAAAACAGTTTCTTAGTTTGCATTCATCCCACCTTTTCAGAGTGTTTATTTAACAATCTATAATCTAGAACTTGCAAGCTAGATTGCTCATCCTGGCTGTACTAGTTATGTATAATCTTGATCTACCAAAATAATGAGGGTTCAATTAATTGCAGGAAATGACTTGGTAGTTTACCGATTTTATTTAGCAGAAAATGTTGTGTGATGATTGTTGAATCTCAAGTCATTTACCTTTGGTGTTGGGAGTTATTTTCTAGCGTTTTGATTCTAATATTTGGAATGTTTAAATACTTGGCATTCGCTTTATGATTCCATGCAATCCTTGTGTGGTGCAATTGATTGAAGATCCTTCTGGGGATAATTTAAGCATGCTACTCATGTGACAAAAGATGACGAGTATTCAATTAGGAAATGCTTTAACTAAAATCTTTTTTTTTTAAATAATGAACTTTAGAACTTCTAGAGACTTGCATGAATGTGGTTTCAGGTTTCATGGCTGCTAATTTGCTGTGTTTTTACAATAAATGCATTGTTTGCTGAGAAGTTGCAACCGTTGCATAGCTATCCTAATTCCTATCTTATTGGTGCAGTCGTTTGGGTAAGTTTAAGCATCTTTTTTTTTTGTGTGGGTAAAGCTATTTACTGTTTGTATTCTTCTTTTTATGCTTGTTGATCTGCTGGCCCTTGCTTTGGACAAGCTCGTCTAGCAAGTTGTGGAAGAGAGATCTTTTCTGTTTGTGTTTCATCTCTCTTCATGTTTATCTGCATGACAGACTGATGAACTTTGTTCATCTGTTCGTTTGGAACTGCATTGACCGGCATGGCATTATAGGTTCGCTATCTTTCCCTGGACAGTTAAGCACACGCTTTTTCGCCTTCCTGTCTACACTGTCACTTCGCTTCAATAATTAGAGCATTTTGCATCCGGCAGAGATGGAATGATTCAGAACTGATACCCTATGATGCTCGGACTCCCATGGCTTTCCCCAAGTACCTGTGGTGTCTGCATGGGTACGAGTATGAAATAAAGTCCGACTCCGCCAGAACTCTGAACACGGCAGTTTTGGTTCGCAGTTACCTGTGCCGTCGCGGCATTGTGTGTGTGTTACTGTGTTTTAATGTCTACGCCGTAGATGAAAAAAGGAGGAACGAGAAGAAGAAACAACTGGCCGCAAAATTTTTAACGCCATCCCGTTGGATTAAATTCATCTAAAACCTTATTGAAATGGATTTGGGTTTGGGTTTACTCTTAGAATTAATTGGGCCATGAATTAATGATATTTGGAGTGGGAATTGTGGGCTAGCTTAATATCAAGAAAAAGAACTGGTCTCCAAGAATTTTCTGTATATTTTTGTGTGAAGCGAAATAATCTAGATCTCCTGCTAGGTTGGCCTTACCTGCTTTCCAGCTTGCCTTTTCCTCCCCGCAATGAGAACTTCCCTTTCGCCCTTTTCTCTTGAAATGAGAACTTTTTCCCCCCGTCATCTAAAGGGTTCGCTTCCCTCTCCTCCCCTGTAATGGCAGCAGCCAATCGGTGGTTTAGAGTCTTTAGACCCTATCATTAGGGATTGCTCCACTTCAACCTTACCAATCCCTGTGATAGCTGCTGCAGCCATAATTTAAATACTTCCAAGCTGTGTCTGTCTTCTAAAATCTTAAATTTGACAAGTCCAAATATCTGATATCCATATATGAGTCCGAGCAATATAACTTACACAGCCAACGCCCTCATCAGGATTATTGACCACTTGCTCGTTAACAAAAACTAGAAGACATGTTTTTGCAAGTCCTAGAGCACTATGGATATGGATTACAATAGTGCTCTGTTTTTTTTTCTTCTCCAAATTTTATTTTTTATTTCGCCCTTTATAGGAACACATTGATGGCTGATTTAATTCAATTTCTTTAGAGAGGGTAAGATTCAAAGATAGAGGATTAAAGTGGAGAAAAAAGCATAGAAAATGGGTGGTGTTTCTAAATTTTCATAGAGAGTTCACTTTGATCCTCTTACTTTTCCAATTGATTTTTTTTAGTTCCTTTGGTTTTTAAAAATTCAATTTTGATCTAAAACTTCATTTTCATTATTCTTCAGTCCTCCATTTGAGAGTGAAGAGAGAGTCGCTAGATTTCAATTAAAAAGAGAATCTCAATTAATATTGATTC
>Ga0325403_1006076_pt1 | contig 11454 bp, 6 predicted proteins | sample PopdelMetagenome_19_FD_205665 | JGI IMG/M metagenome (GOLD analysis project Ga0325403, IMG submission 205665) | Populus deltoides microbial communities from Bellville, Georgia, United States - Xylem-PdKOR-R4 | ecosystem: Host-associated > Plants > Phyllosphere > Stem > Wood/Secondary xylem...
TGAATTGCCGCCGGTGATCGATTGTTTGTGTTTTTTCTTTCTTGTCTCTCTTGTAACAATTAAAGTGTACAATTATCTTTTTTATTTGTTGTTTTTCAAATCATGCATGGTTGTCAAACTCAAGCACCTTGGGTTTGACATGATTGCTAGACCCAGGTCGCTTGGGTTGAGACCCATGCGCATGGACTTGACAACCATGTCAGACCCATGTCTAAGTGTGACATCCATTCTAAATCCAAGCGCCTGGGTCAAGAAAAATTAAAAGCATGATTGGGCTGCAAAAACAAAAACTACCTCATTCAAGTAGGATTTTTGATTCATATGCAGCAGAACTTAACTGCAAACTCTTTTTTATTTGTCCAACTTATTGTATAAATTTATTATATTTTAAGAGGAAAGATTAAAAAAAATATTGAGATCTAAGTGATTTATTTCAAGTTTTCAAAAATAAACTTCAGCACAAGCCCGGATAAAGTGAGAAGAATATTTTTCTTTATAAAATAATCATCTTTCATTATTAACAAATAAATATGTTTTTCAATATTTTGTTAAAAAACTGGAAAAAATGAAAACTAAAAATTAAAAAAAAATATTTTTCTTTTAATAAACATACCCTAAAAACTTTTATTAATAACACAGCACAATAGCTTTTTTTTTTTTTTTTGTGTAACATGGTTTCATTTGGCTTTTATTTATCAACTAGGCATAGGCTCGCACTACACGCGGGTTTGTATTTTTCTTCTAGAAAAACTTATATTTAGATACCACAAACATATTTAGAGAAATAAAAGAAATGAAGTTTAATAAGTTTGTTTACTTTTTAATTAGATGATAAAAGAATAGGCAACAATAGAAAAAATATTTTTTTAAAAAAAACCAACCAATGAAAAAATTCAGGATAAGATAAAAAATAATTTGAGTCAATATGAGGTAGTGTGATAGACATGTAATATATGAAATAAAGGACACTAGCCCAAGCTAACTCGCAAAACTTATTGTCTAAATCATGAAATCGAGATAATCTATTAATAGAAAAAAATCAAAGAAAACCACAGAATTATTAAAAAAAATTATGTTGAATGATGAAATAAAAAAAGTAAATAAATAAATAAATAAAATGTCTATCCGCACTAACTTTTTAAACATGTGACCTGGTCATTAAATCAAAACCATCATATATGAAAAAATGATGAAGCATAATCCCTATTAAATTAAACGACTGAAGAATGAAATGAGGAAAACAAATTTAACAACACAAGGATCTAAAATAAAAAAGTGATAATTAAAATAATAAAGGTAAAAATAAAAAAAAAACAAACTATAGGGCAATTAAAAAATTTTGTTTGCAGGTTTAAATTTAAAAGAAAAATAACTCTAATAAAAAAATAAAATAATCAGAACAAAATTAGAAAAAAATAACATACTATAAACTTCGATTGAATGATGAAATAAAAAAATAATAAAAGTTTAATAAAAAAACTAAGAAAAAAAATAAAAATAAAAAAATAAAAATCAAATTGAAACAAATACATGATAAATTGTGATTAAATGATTAAATTGAAAAGTTATTAAACTTTAACAAAAAGATCAAGGACAAAAAAAATAAGAAATAAAAAGAATAATATTCAAATTTAATATATATAACAATGAAATGCGTAGGCTAGGCTAAACATTGTTGAACTGTGCACATAGACACCAAAAACTATTCATTGCGACGATTAAAATATAATTTTGTCCTTTGAAGAAAATTTAGGGTATCTTAATTTCAAGGGTGGTTTGTTCTTTTCAAATAGTCAATAGTCAATTGTTTATTAAATGATTGTTAAAAGTTGGTCTTATTCTCATTGTTAACCTGCTCAAAGTGATTTCATTCTCATTGGTGAGTTGTACAAGATGGTCTTATTCTCATAAGTGACATTTCCAAGTTAGTATCATTTTTATTGGTGACCCAAGTTGGTTTTATTCTTCTGGATCATCTATTCAAATCTATCTAAAATGGTTTCATTTTCATGGGTGATCTACCAAAAAATATTTTAAAAAATATAAAAATAATTTCATTATAATGGATGACTTACTGAAGTTGTGAAAAAAAAAAGAAAATAATCTCATTATAATGGATGATTTATCCAAGTTGTGGAAAAAAAAAAGTGAAAATAGTCTCATTATAATATGAGGCACCCATTCCTTTAAGGAGGCGTATGCAGCGCCTCCTGGTAGCCAAAATAGTTGTTCCACCGTGTTTTTAGAAGCGCCACCCCACCCTCTTCTTTCTAGTATGGCGTGAGATGGCAAATGATAAGCGGTTTGTCGCTAATATTTTTTTTTCTTCCTTTTTTTTCTCTCTCTTCTAGAGAAAGTGTTTGTTTGTCCCTCTCTCTCTCTCTCTCTCTCTCTCCCTCCCTCCCTCCCTCCCAATTTTAGTCCTTATATTTTTATTGTTTATTTTCATCATTGACACTTTAAGAAAAGTTTTTTTTTTGTATTCAACTTAGCCCTTAAATTACAATTTGTTATATATTATTTTTTCAATTCGCTCCTTATTCTTTTTATTTCTGATTTTTATTTTGGTTTTTTTGTTAAAGTTTTATTAGTTTTCAATTTCATCCTTTAGTCAAAGTATATGTTGTTTTATTTTTTTTCAATTTAGCCCTCATTCTTTTGATTTTTCCCCTTTTGTTAAAGTTTTTTTTCTTTTCAATTTAACCCTCCAATTTAAATTTTTTTATGCCATCTAATTTATTTTTATTTCAATTTTCACCCTAATTCTTTTAATTATAATTTGTTGGATGATTGATTTTTCTCTGATTTCTTCATTTGGCATCTAATTTGTTCTGGATTGAGCTTCAAGGCTTTTCATTTGTCATGCTTCCAATCTAATAACACGAGTCACAAGTTTTAAGAGTTAATATGGTTATGGATTTTTTTTCTCATTTTTTTTAATGATTTTATGATTATATTTTTTTTAATAAGAAAAATGGTTTTGAGGTTATCTTCATTATTTTTATTGGTTTATCCTAATTTCATGAGCTAGACCACGGTTTTACAGGCCTTTTTTGGATAAAGTTTTTGTTTTAAATTTTTTTGTTTTGTATTTAATTTTTGAAGATTATTTCTTATTTTATACATATAAGCTTTATTTTATAAAAAAGATAGTTATTTTGAAATAATAATTCTAATGTGTTTATCCTTGTGTAATATTCCTTTTCTTTTATTTTATTCACTGAGTTTCTCAGGTGTTTCTATTTCTATTATATTTTATTAATTTTAATAAGCAAATTCAGTAAATACAAACGGATAAATATTTTATTTTACGATATTAAATATCTTGATTTAGAATTTTTTTTTTAATTTTTCCAGTTTTATTTTTAGTTATTGTTAATAAAATTTCTATTTAATTATATAAATAATTATAAATTTATGTAATTAGATACCTAGATTAAGAAACATATGAAAATAGTTTATATACTTAATTTTTTTTTTAAAAAAATCTACGACCCGCGCAGAGTGCGGGTTATATATATATATATATTGCCAAAGAGTATTTTACGACAATAATATATAGAATCTCAAAATTATACAGGGGGCAGCTACTGATAACAATGCCAGTGATTTGACCAATGGATCTGCCATGGCCATCAACGTTGTCCTAACACAAGTAGGAGGTAGGTATATGTTTATAGACTCCCTCCCCCAGTCTTTGAGGAATGGTTGTTTGACAGGTGTACACCAACCCATAAGTGTCTTTCGCGGTGTCAATCTTTCGGCATTTCACATGCCCACCAGACCTCGCATCATTTTGGGGTCCTATCTCTTTGAAGGGTAATAAGTCTCCTCCGACTCAAATCATTCAGTTAATACATGTTTTTATTTTTATTAATTTTAATAAATAAATTTATTAGATATAAATAAGTAAGTATATTATTTTGCGAAATCAAATTATTTCTCAATTTTTCCATCTTTTTTAGTTATTTTTAATGAATTGTTTTGTTTATTTACATAGATGATTATTAATTTATTTGATTAGATGTTTATATAAGTTTTCAATTTACTCTTTGAATTTTTTTATGTAAAGAAACATGTTGTAACCTAATTGTTAACCCCCATATTTGTATATATTTTTGAAAAACAAATTAGAAAAATCCAAAAAAATGTCTTGTAAATAATTTTAGCTATTTTAATCACTTTGTTATTTTCTTAATTTCTATTTAATTCTTGTGTGTCAAAACATCTTGAAAATTATAAAAATATAAATATAAAAAATAGCTAGAGTTTGAAATTGGACCGATAATCGAGCATTATAGAAAAAATTGAGTTTGAAAATTTTTGGGTTATAATCGAGGTTTCAATTGAAGAGGAATTTTAGGAAAAAGATTATTTTGATTTGATTTGGCTAAGAGTGAAAGAAATTTGAAGTTTAAGGATGATTTAGAAATAAATAGCCAAATTAAAAATCAATAAAGGGTTTAATTGAAGAAAAAAATAATTGATAGTTAGATTGATCAAAATTGCATAATTTTGGGTAAAGATAGATTTGAAACATGTTGCTAAATCTAAAGGTTGAAATTGATTCGTATAGGAATACAATTAAAAAGGAAAGGTGATTTAAGACAAATTAAATGAAATTGGAAAAGATTTAAAATCTAAGGATAGTAATGAGAATAAGGAATGTTTGTTTGAATTTTTATTTCAGTCCATTTCAATTCATTTAATTCAATTTAGTCAAATAAATTTTATTTCAATTCAATTAAGTCCAATTGAACTAATTTAATTCAATTTAGTCCCCAATTAATTCCAAGCATTTAAATCAGATATTGCAATCTCCTATTTATAGCTAGATTCTTAAGTCATTAAACCAAAAATCTCATCATTAAGTCCATATTCTAATCTCCCAAATTCACCAATCAACAAAGTTTAAGGACTTTATAAAATATTTGCTATTAACACAAATGTTTATATATATATATATATATATAGGTGTCAAGCATCTCATTAAGGCTAAGAGTCTGACATAGTAACAGTGGGCCTTAGGATTAAAAAAAAATGCAGATCAAGCCTTTAACAAGCCATGAATGAAAAAATAAAGTTAGGATGGTCAAGTATTGCAAGAAACCAAGTCAGAAACAGAGTCTAAGTTGCAGCATAGTTTGAATGATAACAACAGAGTTCATTTTCAACATAAATTTTAAGGAATTTAACCAACCTTAATAACTTGATAAAGATAAAGGAATTTAGTAACATTAAGGACTCATAATCAGCAGAAGAGTACTCCTAACAAAAGATAACAGCTAATGGAGAGAATAAAGGAAGCAAATCACGACAAAAACCAAAAGGGTCAAAGAGCATTCTTTTCTTCTCTATTTTTTAATTTTCAAGTAGCTATGAGCTAAATTTTAACTTTTGATTCAGAAGAGTTTTGTTCCATTATTGTTTTAGATTGTGAGAAGAGATATTTTCAACTTTATTTCTGGACATTCAAGTACTTGTTTTACCTGAATTTGGTAGGTGATCTATTGTTTTCATTCAAGCTTTTTGAATGGTTTTTACGATAAACACGCTTTGTTTTGTGAATTTTTCAATCGGTAATTGTTGATTTGGATCAAGAAGAAAGCAAAATAAATGAATTTGGTTTATTTAACTTTCAAGTTAAAAAAATAAAAGTAAAAATCATTAAGTTTTTTAATGATAGCATAGAATGCTTGATCCTTTTTCACTCTTAAAGCTTTCATCGCCAAATATAAAAAATGCTTTTCAATTTTGAATTTGATTGACATTAAGGAATTAATTAGGGCCTTTTTCTTATTAATTTAATATTTTTCAATCTTTCTTGCTTAAAGGAATATAAATATTTGCTTGAATTAAAGAATACTTATTTTACTTCAATAGTCAATATAATTTGTTGAATGAACAATCTCTTTGAACCGAACATATAAACACTGAATTATCTTTCACTTTTTGTTTTCAGAATTTTATTTTTCTTTAGTTTTCTTATTAATCCTCAACACTTATTATATTTTCTTGTAAGAAGAATTAGAATAATTTTCCTTGAGTTTGACCTGGCTTTCACTATCGTGCTCTAAAAATCATTTCCTTAAAAAGAAAGAAAAGTTAGAATTAATTTTGGTGGTTTTGACAGCGACCATCTTTTTGCACCTTAGTCTTTTTAATTTTGTATATTAGTCTTATGATTTCTTACACTTGATAAACTTTGGTAGAGGTGACAAAAGTATATTGGAAAAGGATTTATGGAAAACCAATGATTATGTTGCTTTCATTATTAAATGGAAGTCAATATTTGTTGTTTCCGTTATTTAAGGGAAGCCAATGATTATGTTGCTTTCTTATTGAATGAAGCCAATGCGTGTTGTTTTCTTGGAAAAAAGAAGTTATTGTTATGTTGCTTTTATCGTTGGATAGAAGCCAATGTTTGTAGCTTCCATTATTGAATGGAAACTAATGATATGTTGCTTTCATTGTTGGATGGAAGCCAATGTTTGTAACTTTTATTATTGAATGGAAGCCAATGATATGTCGTTTGCTTCTATTAATAAATGAGAGTCATTGTTATATTGCTTTCAAAACCGGATAAAAGCCAATGTTTGTAGTTTTCATCGTTGAGTGGAAGTTACTATTTGTTGCTTTCATGGTTAAATGAAAGTCAATAATATATCGTTTGCATTGTTAAAATAAAACAAATAAGAATATTGAATATGACTTTTGGGGGTGAGAACGAGGTTATGATTGTAAAGCAACTAAAATTTTGGATTGGATGGGAAAATGTATTATATTCAGGAAAATGATAATTAATGTGTTGAGAATTATCAAAATCTATTTAAATAATAGTGAGCACTTGTGAATTTTTTTATTAAATTGTTTATTATTTTATTGTTGTTATTTATAGAATCATCACACAGTAAGATAGAGTTGATATATTAGGGTTAGATTTTACTGTATTAAGTATATTTTGTACGTACACACTTCTTATGTATAATTAATATAATTCTTGTTGCTACTCAATTTTTGACCCACGTTTTGATAAATTTTTCAAAAAAAATAAAAAAATAATAATAAGGGTTTACGTGTGGCGATAACATAAAGCATCAAGGCTAATATTAAGAAAGCAATGTGTCAATGAGATAATTATTGAATCATATATAATTACTGCAATATAAGATACCATAGATATATGATTTGATTCATGTTAGTTATGGAAAAATAATCACTGCAATATAAAATACCATATATATAGGACTTGTTGGTCCTGGTTATAGAAAACAATCTTTGCAATAATTATTGTAATATTTTCTTAAATAGTATGTATAAAAATTTTCTATATAAATGAACCTTCAATCATATGCACAAGGAGGAGAAAAATTTACAGGAAGAGCATAAACCAATTTAAAGACAAAAAAAAAATAATAAGAGCAACAACAAAAACCCTAAACCTAATTTTTTCTCCCGGCCAAAACCAAGCCACCACTCCCATCTCCATCTTCCCTGCAGAACTAAGAACCCCACCTTGCCTTTGCTAAACAAACCAAAAAATCATCTCTCACTCGAACACCACCTTGCCGTCTCTTCCTTCTCTCTCGCCAAAACCAGTATACCCTGACCGGCCTCCACTGTTTTCCCCCATTCCCCCCTGTTACATAGCCTCCTATCCTTCCTCCTTTGCTGCTGCTTTCCCTAGCAAACTTTGAGACCCAGCACTCTCCCTCTCACAGTCGTCACTGTCCCTTTCCCTTTTCTCAGCCAAAACTTTCCCTCTGCACACAAGCTCCGCTTCTCCCTTCAGCCGCACACTCTCCCCTTCTTTTCTCTACATAGAAGTCACCTCTCATTTCCCTTGCCAGCCGGTCATTTCAGATCCTTTCTTCTCCCTTTCCCCGTTGGTCCCCATTCCATCTCTCGGCCAGCCCTTCTTTCTTTGCCAAGGACAAACCAGACTTACCCCTTTCCTTAGCGAAACCTAGACTAGTAGCCATCGCTCCCTGCCCATGTTTATGTTTCTCTCCAGGAACTAACCGCCTAAACCAGCCACACCGTCATCTTTCATTTGTTCTCGATTTTAGAAACAGAGAAGGTACACCCCCTGGGCTGTTAAATCTCTCTCTGAGAGTCGCCGCCCTTTACCGTGACAGCCCTGCACCTTGCCAGTTTGTCCTCATCAGCACCGTGTCTGCAACACGTCCAGCACTGTGGCAAACCTGGCTCCACCGTGAACAGCGAGCAGGGACGTCTTTCATGAGCAGCAACCAGTCGTCTCCCTTCGCTTCGCCTCCAGCCGCTGCCTGACCAGGTAAGCCGTTTCTCTCCTTTCTCAATTCCATTTGCATTTAAAAGAGTTGGCACTATGCAAAGGTAAATTAATTACCTTCGCACTGTGCAGTGCATGCGTGAGTAATTCACGCATGCACTGCACAGTGCCCAACCGGGTCACTAGTTTGAACTAGTGACCCGGCTAGGCCGGCTGGGTTCAGCCCAACCACATGGGCCGAGCTGGATCCAACCTCAAAAAACAAGTAATATCGTTGGTTTTTTCGTGTGTTTAGTTTATGATTTGTTATTTTTTTTATATTGTGGAAATAGAAATCTGGTATTAAAATACCTGGTTTTTCCTACGAGATGTTGCAAATATATATATATATATATATATATATATATATATATATATATATATATGTTTGAAAAAAAAATATTTTATTGTGTGTTGCATACGGCCAATACCTTCACATTTTTTTTTGAAATTTCTCTTAAAAAAAAAACAAATATTTGAAGTTTTGAAAATGTGTTTTCGCATGGATTTCTTAAAGACGACAAAAAATTATTTTCTTGTATTTCTGGATTTTACAACATGTTTGTAAAACTCCAAAGGGTATTGGCCAATATTCCAAAAAAATACAAAATCTTATTTTTTTGGGGGAAGTCATCTATTATTCACTATTAATGTTTGGATAAAGAAATCTCAAATGGATGAATATCCAAAATATTATTGGAAATAACTTGTTATTATTCACCGTTAATGTTTGGATCAAGAAATCCCAAAGGGATGAATATCCAAAATATTATTGGGAATAACTTGTTAGTATTCGCTGTTAATGTTTGGATAAAGAAACCTCAAGCGGTTAATATCCAAAATATTTTTCTAGGAATAATAAGTCACTACACATCCTTGAAAGAAGCCTTGATTATAATTGAGGACATTTTAATTTTTGAATCAACGGTTTATGAGCCGTTGAAATATGAAACACTAAGGCAAAAGAAGGCTTTTAAAGCGCTCTGAATTTCCTTAGATTTCTAAATTTTTGTCCCTCGTCTTTGCGATTTACGAGTCGCAAAAACTCTTGAAATACTAAGGAAAAATGAGCTTTTAAAGCACATGGAATCTTCTTGGATTTCTATCTTACTAAATTTAGTCTGAATCAAACACAGATTTCAAGAGATCTGCATTGTTTTTTCTTTGTACTTTGTAGACATATCTAAGAGTGTGATCCATATTGATCAATGGTTCTTTCTTTTTAAACTTTCAGTCCAAGTTTGTTTATCATAGCAAAACGTATCCTAGAAAAACACCAACACTATAGCAATAATAAGGAAAAACAAACACCAAGCAGCTTATCTTAGGTAGGGCGTATTAAGGGTGCTAATACCTTCCCTTTACGCAACTAGTCCTTTGCCTTAGAATCTCTGAAAGACCAGTTAGGTTTCCTAGTGACCATAATACTAGGTGGCAACTCCCTTTTACACAATCAAAACAAAAGAACCCGAAATTAATCGAGGATCGCCGCGCTACGCCGTAAGGGTGTGACAATCCTTAACTTTATTCTGTAAATTAATCATTTTGTAAACTCTTTAGATGTAGTACCATACAATATTTACTTTTCTTGTTACATATTTTATATGCTTGTCATTTAATTTTTAAGCTTTATTATTCATATTTTATGAAAGAAAATTTATTGTATGTCAATCTTGAGTTGTGTTGATGTGCGGTAAGATCCAAAATGGTAGGACTATGATTGTGGTGTTGTTTGGGTTGTGACTGTAGATGTCGATAATTTGATACTCTCCAAGTATAAAGAAAATTCTACTGAAATTTTGATAGGATTTTTAATACCGTAAGATTTTGTTTAATCAAGTATATAGATAAATTATAAATAAAAAAGATTGACCCTAATGTTTCATATAAGCATATTATTTGGACAGAACATGTGTTAAAAATTAGGATGTTACATATGTATTAATGTTGATGATGGATATCCTTGACATGTGTACTAATAAGATAAAATATTATCAACATATGTATTAATGAGAGAAAATATTCCTGACATATATGTGTTTGTGTGTGCGCGGGGGGAGGATGAAAATATGACGGGCTCTTAAAGAACTTTTACACATTATTTTTTACATGACATTAATATAAATGAAAATATAGTAAATTTTTAGAAGATCTTTATACATATAATGAATGTAAATAAAGTAAACTCTAAAATATAGATTGACATACAATAAATTGTAGATTGGGTTTATCAGTTCCTTGTTTGATCCTAAAAAAATGAATCATTTCTTTAGTTGAGAATGAATCATTTCTTTAGTTGAGCTCAATGTAGATTGTAGATTGGGTTTTATAGGAGGTTTTCTGATCCTTTAAATTTTGCTTTATCATTAACCATTTTTTTTTATCATGACGAGCTGAAGTTAAATATTTTATTCAATAAATATAATTACCTAAAAAGCTAAAAGTATATTACAATAACGTACGTAGTAGCCTTCCACTAATTAAAATAGCTAGCACTGACTGTTAACTTGCCATCATTAGTTGTTTCATCTCATCTTTCAATCCCAAAGATTGGATACAGAGGGCAGATCCTTATTTTCTGATTCCAAACATTCCAGCCAAACACTTTACTCCTGCAGAGGTTGCTGCCTTTTGTCATTCCATGTATTCAACCGGTTCTTGGCACTCTCCACCTGAAAATTTTGACACTAGTAATTTTTGCTTTATCTGCTATTTTATTTCTTTTTCTAAAAAAAAAATAAGGATGAAATGAAAAGATTATGATAAAAATATAATTAATTGCATCATGTGAGTGCATTAAATCTGATTTAAAATCGATCGAGAGTAAGTTCTGGGTAAATCTAATTTTTTCATTATTTAAAAAATTAAAATAATGGTATTTTAATCAAGTTTTAATTAGGTTTTTTTGGATACTTGACGCTTTGTGGGATTAATTTTACAATTAATGTTTTTTTTTATAATAAATATATTATAGGATTAGATTAGATTTCAATCAATACCAAGTTTTTGATCGACTTTGACAACTCTGAAGATTAAAAAAAAAATTAACGAGTCAATCTAATGAATCCCAACATGTCTTATTAGAATCCTAAATAAATAAAAGCATAAAGTTCAACAGTTCCAGCTATAAAAATCATTCAAACGAGCCTATCACTATGCTA
>Ga0325403_1006079_pt1 | contig 11452 bp, 6 predicted proteins | sample PopdelMetagenome_19_FD_205665 | JGI IMG/M metagenome (GOLD analysis project Ga0325403, IMG submission 205665) | Populus deltoides microbial communities from Bellville, Georgia, United States - Xylem-PdKOR-R4 | ecosystem: Host-associated > Plants > Phyllosphere > Stem > Wood/Secondary xylem...
CATGAGTTTAAAAGATTAACTTAGATTGACATCCACTACTAGAAAATTAGACAATACTGTTGGAATATTTCGTTGTTTTTATAGTAAATTTCATCGATATTATAAATTGTTGATGAAATACCATCATTGAAAACTTGCTTATTGAGTTTTTTATTCCATCAACAATTTATAATATTGATAGAATTGTTAGTGGAATATTTTTTCAGCATTCAAAAGAATATTTTGTTGGCATTTCCATTTGTGTTTTCATTATTTTTTTGTTTTATTTGTTGTGATCCCTAAACCAACAATTTCTCACAATAAACAAATAACAAAAAAAAAGCATATCAAAAAATTGAAAAGCCAACAAAGATTCTTTAAATATCTAATTTCACCATCACTAATATTCTTTGGATATGTAATATAATTCTGCTATTGTTCTTACAACAATTTTTCAATCGAACTTCATATGACGCTTAACTGAAAATGTATTGTCAAAAAAAAAGTTTAACTAATAGACCAAACAGGCTCATAAGAAGACTTTCCATCCTAAATTAAAAAATGAAACACTTTTACTGTATAAGCCGAAGCTCATTTCTTTCTCCACCGAGGTTTTTCTTACTTTATCTTTCAACGGTCTCTCTATAATAGGTTGGTTATCAAGGTTATCTTTAGAAGCACGAAGTAAATCGTGTTTTTTAATTTTTTTTATTTAAAATATTTTTTTTTATATTTTCAGATTATTTTATTATACTAACATCGAAAATAATTTTTAAAAAATAAAAAAACTTTATTTTAATACATTTCTAAGTGAAAAAACACTTTAAACTACCACCGCCGCTACTACAATCCCAAACATGCCCTTAATTGAACAGAGATATTAAAATGACTACCACTTTTCCATTGTTCATAACATACATGATTTCTTCTGGGGCTTCAATCTCATAACCAGTCTCATCCTCTTTCTGCGATGGTGTAAGCTGATATGCTTCATCCACAAAAGGAATTCCTCCCTCTACTTCTGCAATCTACAACAGGTTTTGTAAATTTGTTTGGTAAAAGAAAGCATAGCATTCTTTGCCAAGGAAAGATGACATTCAATTTCAGAAACCTTTCTTCTAGCCTGGGGTCTAATTGACCAACAAATTTGCCAATCAAATCTATGTTGTCCCGGTAAACCTGAAAATTAATTTTAAAAAATTAATTTTATATAATTGTAAAATTTAAAATAACTTATTAAAAATAAATAACATTACCAAACAAAATAATTACATAGAAATATCGCCTTTTCATTGTGCTCTCAATTTATCTGAAATTGAAACATATTATCAAACAATGAATAAAATTCAAAAATTAAAATATATTATCAAACACAAATTCAATTATTTATTAAAAATAAATTACAATTAACCTACACAAACTAACTAACAACTTAATAACCCATTATTTCTTTAATTCCAAAGTAGTATTATTCCTTTAATTTAGAAAAATATAATTCATAATCCAATAATTATTTAACACTTCAAAAGTTGAAACATACTTATTTTCTTTATTGTTATCAATTCCACACAATTTCAATTTTTCCCAAATTTTCAACTGAACCATAAAATTAACAAAAAATAATTGTTACACAACTAATTATCTATTATTTACTCATTTTAAAAATAAATAACATCCGTTAATACCCTAATTAATATAAATTACACTTTAATTTATTTTTTCCTAAATCTTCAACAAAACCCATAATTGACTAAAATTAATTGGGACCCAACTAATCATCTATCATTTCTTCAATTTAAACTTATTCAACCTAAATTAATATCTTTAATTATTATCAATTCCACATAAAATCAAATTTCTTTAAATTTCTAATTTAACCATAAAATTTACACAAAATAACTGGTACCTGTAACATCTTTTATAATTATATGTAATCATTACTTAGTTTTTCAATAACATTATAATATTTAGAGTGATTTTATTTTTTTTTTGAATGGTAGATTTGAAAATTTACCAAAATTTTAGCATAATCTTTTCTATATCAAGAAGTTTCAAGATATTGACTAAAACCTGTTAAGCTTTAATATTCAACCAATTCACATTCTATACATTATTTAATCATTATGAACTCATCACATCACAACTCAACACATCACATCCATCACATTTCATTATGGTTCACTACAAAAATTACTTATTAATATAAAATTCTTACTTGGAAATTTTCCAATTTAATCATCCACACAAATAATTAGAACATGACAACATATAAATAAAATTAAGAATCACTTACCAACTACATTAGGAATTTAATACAAATATTATCAAATTAAAATCTACATCAGATAATCATGGATTTAATTAATATTTAAGTCTAAAATATCATAAAATCCTAGCATAATAGTTATAACAAAATATTTACTTTCATATTATCATTCCAAATAACTACACATAGCATACAACATCATTAATATTCTTATAAAATACAGAATGCAAGAGTTCTATCATTTACTAATTCCAACGACGCTCTTAAATTATTTTATACCATAAAATAATTAATTATTATACATAAGGTTTTCAATACAATTTAATGGGTTTATTGAGTAAACTAAGGTGTACACATCTATTACAAATTTAATTAACAATTAACTTAATCCCTCTTCATCTTTTTTTTTTAATATCTTTTACAACAATCCTTTCAATATAAAAAAGAATTGTCCTTTAACCCAGACCTGGTAATTGACCCTCATTCAGGGTAACATTCTCACTACCTATAAATAGGGCATTAATCCTAATTAGGATATATAATTTCACAGCCTAGAACAAGGTACTAGTCCCTAAACCAGGGAACTAGCCATCCAGCCTAGAACAAGGTACTAACTCTTAAACAAAAGAATTAGTCATCCAGCTCAGAATAAGACACTAGTTCTTAAACCAAAAATCTAGTCATCAGCCCATAACAGGGCAACAATCTTATATCAGATAATGATTCAATTGAAAAATAAAGAATCTAAGTACGATGTTTTAACAATTCTAAATAAAAGGAAATTAATATGGTGCCAAACACCTATATGATGTTTGAGATCTATGTGTGCGATCCTGTCTTGGTTTCCTTTCAGTAATATCTCCAATAATTTTTAACAGCTCAATATTTAACATTTCAAATTCTCTTCGACCATGAATCAAGAAACTCAAGTTTCTTTTGTAATAGTTCCTTTTTTCAACTTATTTGATACAATTCCTATTATCATAAATTATATAACATCTAAATTGACATGAAGTCTATTCCATTTTGCTTCAATTACAAACACAACTACAAGCATAATTACCACCAAAACTCACTTTAAGTTCAACAATTTCTCAAAGGCATTATATCCATAAAACATCAAAATTTCATTTTCATCACATGAAAATATAACCATTCATCAAAACTATAATCCATGTGTTTAGTTATCATAATTTCAATACAATTTATAAGAATAACACAAACACATCAAACCTCCCTTTTTGTTTCTCAATGGCCGACCCTTAGGCTTCACTACCCATCTTGCTATTTCAACATGATTTCACTCCCACAACAAGCTACAAGGATCCTAGAAACCCAATTTCTAAGAAATTCACTTTTCCCCTAATTTCATCTCAAGAACCCTAATTCAATTTTAATAAATGTTTTACTAAAAAACACTAAACTCTTGTTCAAGTTGATACAAAGGAGTTCCATGCACCTTACCTAGTTACAAAGCATTTTTTGAAAGTCAGCCAGTCAAGATTTTCCCAAAACTTCACTCTTTTCCTTTTTTTTCTTCACTTTCTCTCTCTATTTCAATATTTCCTCGCTTTCATCTTTCTAAATTTCTAGTGTAGATATGTTCTTTTATCTCAAAACACTCTCTTTTTACTCTTACATATCACTTTCTAATCCTTCAAAGTGAAAGAAAAGAAGAAGAAATGAAATTGCATTTTTCTCTCTTGTTGCACATCGTCGGGTTATAATAGAGATAATAGCCAAAATGGTCTGACTGTTTTGAAAATAGTTTAATCAATTTATATAAATCGGTTTAGTTGTTTCTCAAAACCAACGAGACTGTTTTAACTATTGGAAAAATGGACATTTTTTTGCCATATACTCTTCTTCTTTTATCTCCTTAACTCCTTTTTCTTTTTTTTATTTCATTGCATTACACCTTAATTTTTATAATATCATAATTTTCAATTTATTCTGAAGTTTACAATACTCATTAAATTAGTCACCATTTCTTTAATTCTAACACACCTCAAATTACAAAATCACACATAATTTCATCAAATGACAAATTAAATAGAACCAAGAGAGGAAAGATTAGGCTTTTAAATGTTACGTCGGCGGTGACGGGTTATGGTAGATGGATTTGTGAGGAGGGCTATCGTGATTTTTAAGGGAGAGGGAGGGTTGGTGTAATTGAAATTGAAAGAAGAAGATGAAATTGGCAGAGGAGAGAAATATCGAGTTTTAATTCCTTCTAAAATCATCGATAGAATTTCTATTGGCAATTTAACATGTCGCAATGCCAATGGAATTGCTGACATATATTGTTTTACCCCATCATCATTTCTGTCTAAAATTATTGATGAAAATTATTTGCTAGCATTTTCATCGGTAAACCAAGATGAAGTTTTTTCCGTTGGCATTTGTTTTGTTTTTTTTCAATTTTCTAGTAATGATCAGTCTTTTCTTAAGGTCATTTTTTTACATTGATTTTCTTTTTCAATTTCATCTTTTTACAGTGGGTTTATTAGAAGTTAGGCTTCATAATTTTTTTCGATGAGGTAATTCCATTCTCATGACCTCAGTCATATGTTTGAAAGGTTAACTCAGGTTGATATTGGCCTTTTTAGTTCATTTTTATACATTGATTTTTTTTAATTTCATTCTTTCACAGTGGGTTTGTTGGAAGTTGGACTTCATGATTTTCTTCATTTTTTTTCTATTGGGTTATCTTTGTCTTATGGTCTAGGTCAAGGGTTTAGCGGGTTAGCATAGGTTGACTCGAGTCTTTTTTATGGGTTGTTTTTCTTAAATTTTAATATTTTTCAATTTCATCCTTCAACATTTGATTGAATATATAATTGGGCTTCATAATTTTTCTTGTTTTGTCTTCTTTTAGGTTATCTCATTCACATAATCTAGATCCCGGGGTTTTGATGGACTTACCCTGCTTTGTTGGTGTTTTTTTTTTATTTTTTTAATTGATTATTTTTTTATTTTATTTTTATACGAGATTATCCTAGTTTCATGACTCGGGACGTGGGTTCAACATGCTAACTCGAGTCACTTTTCATGTTTTTTTTTTAATTTTATCCTTTAGCATTTGATTGAGAATTAAACTTCATAAGTTTTTTTTTTGGCAACCTTTTGTTTGTGCATGTAATCAAGATCATTTTTTTAAAAGAAAAAAATTAAGTCCATTTACTATTGTTATCCTTTTTTATCATATAATTTAATGAAACCAACTTATTGAATCAGTTAGATCTATGATCTGAATCATAAATTTATCTTATTTGTTTATAATACGTTACTAGCACCCATTTTTTTTTTACATTGAAAAAAAAATTCAATTTAGCCCGCAATGTACTTCCAATCTAGCTATCACCTAAAATCCCTCATTTTCATTACTTTTGGCATTGACTCTATTTAATGAAAATTTCATGTCATTCTTTTTTTTTTTAATTTTGATAAGCAGCATTCTAGTAATATTAACAAAACAAAAACAAAAACAAAAACAAAAGATATAAAATAAAAAAGTGCTACTTCGAAAATAAATACATCTACATTTTTTTAAGAATACAAAACGATGAAATAACATGGTTTTAGACAATTAAATATTTTAAATGGTTGAATTTAATTAGGTTAGGACCATCAAAGCCTGTTTCCACTGAAACTTCGTGAAAAAAAGAGAGAAAGACTTAAATAGTAGTCAATTCATTAATCATGGACCAGTTTCTTTCTCGTCTCCACTTCATAGGAGAATATTCTATGAAAAAAGCAGGATTATGATCTCCATTGTTTAAGTAAAGAAAAAATATATGTAATAACCATGCCAGGTTTTGATAGTTCTAAAGTTGGAGTTTTGTTTCTTCTCTTCTTCTTTCTTTTCTTTGTGTTTATATTAAGTATATAATTTTAATGGAGAATAATTTATTTTTTTAAAAAATATAGTTTTAATGGAGAATGAATAAAAAAAAATAGAAATATATGTTAAAAAGAGAAAGAAATCTTTGATAACAATCGAGGAGAAATAAATAAGGGAACTGTTATAAAACCATACATTGTATATAGATGTCAAGGTACGTACCTTTCTTACACCTCTTCATTATTATGTTCATTTATCATCATCAAGTTCATTTGAATCTACATTTTCTTATTACCTCTGAAATTACAAGTATTTATATACATATGCCTATAAATAGATGCATTGTTGAGAGAATAGTGGACACACATATATAACTATAAATTCATATGAAATGAAAGTGCTCCCTCTTCATTTCTTCTAATCTCCGTTGTTATTATATATTCTATTTACTCTTTATTAATTATATTATTTTATTATTGTATGCTTCTTGATACATAATTTTACAATAGAAAGATAATTAAAGTGAATAAAATAGCAATAATAGGAATTTTTTCATGTTATATCAACCCTTGGATTAGAAGTCTTTTAACCTAATTTCCAAAAGCTAATAGGACTTGAATTCTTCTAATCTGCCTATACATATTCCACTCAAGCAAATCCCCATGGCGGTGAGTCACCTATTATTAGTACTAATAATCATCACATATTATTCATAAGCCAATTCCAGATACATTGTTACATATATTGGCATGGTACTGAAATCAAATTTTATGAATAATTAAAGGCCAAACGAAGGGGAGGTATGGTGGAATATTGAAGCTTATATATATATATATCTGAAAGTACTTCAATATTCCATACTACCGCTACATCTTCATGAAATGAGATCAGAAAGAGTGAAAAACCACACCAAATTACACTTGTTTTAAATCATCACATCACGACACACACCAGACCAATAGCCAAGATCTGATGGCCGAAGGCATGTACATATGTAAAATAAAATAAAAAAAGAAGAAGAAAAGGCACTCATAAATGAAGGCTCACACCCGGTCTCTAACAACAAGAAGGGAAGCAATGAAAGCAAGGGCAATTCCAGTCACCATTGATGCATGGAGACACGAAGGTGCTTGAGTTTGGGGCATGGGAAGGGGCAGGATGATGCCCCTCATGAGCAGCAGCAACTATGACCAATACAGCAAAACAAGCAGCAAACATCGACACAGCCATCCCTGAATTCATTTTGCGATCTAACCTTAATTTAGTTAGAGAATGATGGATTATTATGTGGGTTTGTAATGGCATATGAATTCTATTGCTGCCAAATTTGTCTTTTTAATTTATTGGATTATTTCATTTCACCTTTAAATATATGAATTCTCTTATTTTTTATTCAAAGATTTAATTTTTCTTATTAATTATTGTTTCAATAAGGTCCTTTGATTTATAAAAAATCAAATGAAAATTCAAGAAAATAAGATGTACAATGAAATCACTTTAATTTATATAGAAGAGAATTAGAATGTACTAAGACGCGTGCAGGATTATGTATGGAAAGTACATATCTTTGTGGGTGAAAAATAAAAGAATACAAAGAGAAAGATGTGCGGAAGAAGTATTACAGAAATATATTTGCTTGAATTTATGTTTACTGTTACACCATGGTCTTATATATATTACAGTCCCTGATTCAAAAATCCTATCATTAAGAATGCACTTAATGATAAGACATTCATTTAATTCCTAGAATATCTGTTGCAGATATGATTACCATTATCTTCAGTATCAGTAATCTTTTGTGCAGATATGATCAGAGATCATGATTATCTTCATGATCAGGGATCCCTGATCATGATCTCTTCAGTATCAGGGATCCCTGATTATGATGGCAATCCCTGATCATGATTATCTTCAGTATCAATATTATCTTCAGTAGATATGATTTTATCTTCAGTATCAATAATCACTGATTATGATTATCTTCAGTATCAATGATAATCTCTTATACAGATATAATCAGAGATCACGATTATCTTCAGTATCAGTGATCCCTAATCATGATAGTAATCCCTGATCATGGTTATCTTCAGTACCAGTATTATCTTTAGTAGATTTGATAATATCTTCAACACGCCCCCGAAATCTGAACGGGAGGTTGTGAACGTTGAGATTGGAGCACAGAAAATTGAACTGAGCAGCAGAGAGTGGTTTTGTAAGGAGATTGGCTAGCTGATCACGACTAGATAGAAAATTGACAGTCAATTTTTTTTTAGAAACAAGATCTCTGACGAAGTAAAAATCAATCTCGATGTGCTTTGTGCGTGCATGAAACACTGGATTGGAGGATAGATACATGGCACCAATATTATCACACCAAAGAGTGGGACTTTGAGATAGGTGCAAACCAATTTATGCAGCTAAAAATTGTAACCATTGTAGTTCAGCTGCAGTGTCTGCGAGAGCCTTGTATTCAGCCTCGGTACTGCTACAAGCAATTGTAGCCTGCTGTTTGCTACGCAAGGAACTTAAATTTGAGCCAAGAAACACACAGTAGGCACCAACAGAGCGACGATCTTCTGTGTCCCCTACCCAATCTGCATCAAAGAACGCTTGAAATGTGGAGGAGCTGCTGCATGACAACAGTAAGCAGTAGGAGATGGAGTGTTTGAGATAGCGCAGGATTCTCTTTACATATATCCAGTGGGACTGTTTCGGTTGATGCATGAATTTGCTAACACGATGAACAACGAAAGCAATATCAGGCCAAGTGAATGAGAGATAATGAAGGCCACCAACAATGCTTCTGTACAGGGTAGGATCATCAAATGCTTCAGTATCAGTTGCTGTCAATGCCACAGTGGTGGACATTAGGGGTGGAACACGGCTTGGCACCATCCATTTTGGATTTTGTAAGAAGATCAGAAATGTATCTGCGTTGAGTGAGATAGAGACCTGTAGCATCACGTATGGCTTCAATGCCTAAGAAAAAACTGAGAGGACCAAGGTCAGTGATAGCAAATTCCTTATGCAGCCGCTGAATGATATCTGTGACAACAACATCATTAGAACCAGTGATGATAATGTCATCAACATAAATGAGGATGTAGATAATGCTAGAGGTGTCGGTGTGTACAAAAAAGTGACAAGTCTGCCTTGCTGCCAACAAAACCGAATTGTATCAATACAGCAGCAAGGTGTGAAAACCATTGGCGAGGCGCTTGTTTCAGGCCATATAAGGAGCGTTTGAGCTTACAGAGATGATCAGGAAACTGAGGATGTTTGAAGCCTGGAGGTTGATCCATGTAAACCACTTCTATCAGATTTTCGTGAAGAAATGCATTTTAGACATCCAGCTAACGAACTGTCTAGTTGTTGCAGACTGCAATGGATAAAACAAGCCGGATAGTTGCAGGTTTTACAACTGGACTATAAGTTTCATGAAAATCCACCCCTAGCTGCTGATGATAACCTTTGGCTACCAGTCGGGCCTTATATCTTTCAATGGAACCATCAGCTTTCCTTTTAATCTTGAAAATCCAGCGACAGCCAATGACATTAAGATGGCGTGAATGAGGGACCAGTTCCCAGGTTTGATTGCGGAGCAAGGCATCAAATTCAAAATTCATTGCAGATCGCTAGTGACAAGATTTGGAGGCTTCAGTAAATGAGGTAGGTTCCTTGCAGGAGGGAGAGGCAGAAACCTGTAGTGCTCGGGTTAGGGGGTATAAGCTGTGTCCATCAGGGGTTCTTCTTGGTTTGGAAATGTGATTTTTGATCTTGTAACCATCGGGTGAGTATTTGAGATGGCTGGGATTGTGTCTGGAGGGTGTGGAACTGGTATGAGAGGGAAGGCAGGGGTAGTATCTGCTGGGGATTGAGGTGCCGGCTCTGGAGTTGGAGCAGAGGAGAGTCAATGTGTGGTGATGGTGAAGGTTCACATGTACCCGCAGGTGTTAGTGACAAGGAAGAAACAATATTTGAAAATGGAACTATAATGGAGGGTGTGTCTGGACAGATAGAAGGTTGGTGATCAGGACTTTTGTATGGAAAATTGTGTTCATAAAAAATGACATGACGGGATACATAAACTTTACCCATTGCAAGATCAAGGCATTTATATCCATGATGGTCCAAGCTATAACCAATAAAAATATATTTTTTAGATATGAAATCAATTTTGTGTTTCTTATATGGTCGAAGATAGGGCCAGCATGCACAACCAAAAACTTTAAGGAAATGATAGTCAGGAGTATGACGATAAACAATTTCGTATGGGGATTTTTGATTGAGAATAGAAGTAGGGAGACGATTGATAATATAAGTGGCCGTGAGAAAAGCATCTTCCCAAAATTGTTGTGGAAGTTTAGAATGTGAGAGTAAGAAAAGACCGACTTCAACAATTTGTTTATGACGATGTTCAACTACACCCATTTCCTGATGAGTGTATGGGCATGCTCTATGGTGATGAATGCCAATTTGAGTTAAAAGGGTAGACATGCGGCGATATTCGCCTCCCCAATCAAATTGAATGTTTTTTATGGTACGATTGAATTTTCGTTCAACCGAAGTTTTAAAGAGCAGAAAGACTTTCTCAACATCAGATTTGAGTTTAATGGGAAACAACCATATGAATTTAGTGCAATCGTCTAAAAAACATACATAATACCGAGCACTGCTGGTTGACAAGATGGGTGTTGGTCCCCAAACATCAATATGCACTATGTCTAAAGGATTAATGGATTTATGATTGCTGGTTTTGAAAGACAATTGACTGTTTTTAGCTAGTTGACAATCAAAACAAATTGGAAGCCTTTTATTTGCAACAGGTAACGTAAATGCTGAAATAGATTTTTGAAGAATTAGAAAGGATGCATGACCAAGCCTATTATGCCATATTTGGTAAGAAGCTCGTACAATAGTGAGTGCATGAGGAGGGAGTGTGTCTGACAAGCTGGAGAAGGAATACAAACCATCTTTAAAGGTGCCGCGATGAAAGATTTTCCCTGAGTAGTCCTTAATGAGAAAAAAATGATCATGGAATTCAAAAAACACAAGATTATCACTGCAAAACTGTTGAACAGAAATTAGATTTTTTTGAATTTCAGGGACAATAAGTAATTGTTTAAGCACAAACGGTGTTTTTGAGGGAGTTAAAATAGAGGAACCAATGTGAGAAATTTGCAAACCTGCACCATTGCCAACAAGGACTTGATCTGAACCATTATAGTCTTCACTCCGTAGATTTAAGTTGGCCATGCTATTGGTGAGATGGTGAGTAGCACTTGTATCAGGATGCTAATCAGTTGCAGAAACAGAACTTGTTGTAGCCATCAGACCTTGCAGATTGCTGGATTTTGCAGCAT
>Ga0325403_1006081_pt1 | contig 11450 bp, 6 predicted proteins | sample PopdelMetagenome_19_FD_205665 | JGI IMG/M metagenome (GOLD analysis project Ga0325403, IMG submission 205665) | Populus deltoides microbial communities from Bellville, Georgia, United States - Xylem-PdKOR-R4 | ecosystem: Host-associated > Plants > Phyllosphere > Stem > Wood/Secondary xylem...
TATTAAATGATTTTAATGCTTGATTAATATTGATGTATTTTAAAAACACAACTGCTTTTAATTTAATATGGAGAATTCTTGCATTTTACATTTTAGAAAACCTCAAATCATCATCCTATATATAGAATGATTCTCAATTTAATTGTTAACAATTTTATTTTCTCAATTAAATTATCAAAGTTAGATAAAAAAAAATGATACAACCATGTTAGTTAATAGGCTATTGACGCTAGTAGCTTTCTCATCAATAGCTATGTAAGTATGATGCGTTAATGGATAATTATTCTCCATAATTATATCCATTCGATATATCTACATCTTCAAGTCCCACAAGATAGTTTTATGTTATTAATATGTATAAATATCTTAGGTTATCATGTAACAATACACAAGTCCATACAAGACCACAAAACAACACAACACAAACAACAATCATAACATACATTCTTCTGCATTATCGTTCTTGTTGTTATGTATTCTTTCCTTTTTATAATTTATTAACATAAATATTAAAGGATTTTCTATCATAATAGAATACTTGTTTTTACAGGAGATTGTGGAATAGCTAAGCCCATACACTCCAACTCTTTGAAGTTGCTAACAAATCTCTCATCAAATCAAATGAGAGTTTTTTCTGAGATTATTTTAGCTATTCAACAATGATTTTACATCTTTTTACTTCGGAATGAATGAATAATAAAACACTCATCAAATTAAATGAGAGTTTTTTTCCGAGATTGTTTTAGCTATACAACAATAATTTTACATCTTTTTACTTCCTGAATAAAAATAAAACATCTAGCTTCACTGCATGGACCATTGAGTGTACATAAATAACTTTAGTTTCTTTTAAGGAAAATAGGATAACATCGGCAAGAAAAAACATGCATGTTTGACCGAGCAAGAACACCCCCAACAATAACGAGCACAATCCCCTTTAACACCATCAATCTCCCAGCAGTTCTTGGGCATCCAAAAGGTTCACAAATTCCTCGACGAAGCCCCTTCATCAACTCTGTTAAAAAAGCAAGTCATTAGAAATTGTTAAAACTGCAAACGATGGAGAAATTTCTCTTTTAGTCATGGATAATCGAGATTTACCCTAGGATTGATTTGGGACACATCTTCCCGGGCATAACAAGTAATTAGGGTTGGAAGGATTTTGTAAAATGTTATAAAGAGATGTCAGATGTAAGGACTTGATTTAAGATTTTGTAAATCCTCAGTGTTTTGATCGAGATAATTGTTTCTTTAGGGGCTAATTTAAATATTGTTTAATACACGAGGTGGGTGCTAATTTGAGGGAATCTTTATTTTAAGCCAATTTGGCTTCCTTAAAAAATTGTTTAAATAATGTGAAGGTGAATTTGATTGTTACTAGAATATATTCGAGGACGTTGGGTCAATACGAAGATTTACCGAATCCGAAAAATAAAATAAAATAAAATAAATAAAATCCTCTCTAGTCTCTAGTTTCTCGTTTTCCTTGGTCTCGAATCCATTTAACAAATTATTGATAAATAATCTGAGTTGTCTCTTTAGAGGCATCCAATAAAATCGGAGTCGTAAAATTAATTAAAAGGATAAACGTGTGTAAATCTCATTGGAATTGGAAAGCAAAATATCTCTTGGAAGAGTACGACTATTGCCTATTCTTCTTCAGTCCAAGATTTAGCATGAGTTTGATATTTTTTTCTAATAAAAAATTAAACTTGGAGACCTTTTTTACATAAAAAATATTAAGTATGAATTCATATCATACTCCAACTCCTGTTAATATTTACATATTTGAAATTTTATCGATGTTTTATGCAGAACTTAACTTGTAAAAATTAAAATAAAGTGATTCTGATGGCATTAAAAAACTAACATACATGTCTTTCTATACCTTTATGGCAAGAAAAACAAAAAAAAGAAAAAGCATGAAAATCACAGCCTTTAAAGACAAGTCTCGTATTCTGTCAGTTTTAACCTTTAACCATTTCAACTTAAATATATTAAGTTAGACAAATTCATTTTATACAAACTCAATTGTTTTAGATTCCTTACTCAAAGAACTATCAACCTATCAAATTTCAGAAGAAAAAGAGCTCATATGAGAGAGATATGAGTTTTTTAGGATAACCTATAAATTCTGTCACCAAACAGGTTTCGTGAAGAAACAAGTTCAACTTACTTCTCAAACATCCAAACCAATATGACAATTATTTCTTCATATAGAAAAGATCTTTATTTGGGCAAATTAACTTCACTAAGTTCAAAGTCAAAACTTGAAGATTTTATGCAAGATTATTTTTCCTTCTTTATAGGGAAAAGTTATTGTACTCCTTAAATATAGATTGTCTACTTTAAAAATGTCACTTATATTTTATTTTTTTAGGATATAAACGAATTAGTAGGAATGGGGGGAGTAGGGTTTTCTATCGGATAAAAGGAAAGAGGGAAAGGAAAAGAGGGTGGCGGCCAGAAAAAAGAAAGAAACTCCCACCTTTTTTTCTATACCCAAAATTATGTTTTTATCTTTTATCTTTCTTAGTTTTTTGATAGTCATGTAAGACTAGGTTATTTTTCTTGGTTGAAAGGATATAGAAGCCTTTAGATTTAAAAAAAAAACTATGAGATCTATTTTATCTTTTCTTTTCAGTTTATATGATGAATATGAATGTTTTCCTATGCTTATTTCTTATGATTGTGTAGTTTGATTGTTAGAGCGGACTCTAAATTATTATTCTAACCAATCTATTGTTAATTTTGCTATCAAAACTGGAGTGTGATATTTAACTTATGAAGTGACTAAATTTAATAATTATTGCGGATCTATATTATTAATTTTAGAGAAAACTTTCAATTAAATCGAACATGGACTACAGACAGTTATGTTATTTAAATTTATCAACTTATCTAGTTCTTAAGGCTGCAATTGAATTAAATTACTAATGTGAACGTTGTGGTTGTATAATGGTTAGGGTTAGTTATACTGTGAATCGGTTAACTAACTAATATTAAGAAGAAATAAATATTCAAAATACAAGTTGACGTATCGTTTCAATGATCATTTTGATTTTTGTCGGTGAATGTTTACTTGAGATCAACGTTTTTGTCTTAATAAGTTTTGATTTATTTAATTTGATTACTTTATTTTGTTTACCCTAGCATAGTTTAGATAATTTCAAACCCCTTTAATTTTGAATTATTTAGCATAAAGACCTGAATTAGATCTTTTTCGTGGGATCAACCCTGTACTTGTTTTAAACTATCTTATTTGGTTAAGTTACAATAATTAATTTATGTGACTGTGATATTATAATATTTTAGTATACCCAATATTATCTTCAATTACGTAATAGAAATATCAATCCACATCAAAAACCCTTTTTTTTATATATATATAACTTCAATCTAATTAACCATTTGAATGTTTGAAGCTAAAAAGACGATGGAGTAGAGATCTTAGATCTATTTCAGGTTATGTTAGCTCCATATTAGCTAATTAAGTCTTGCGTAAGAGAAAATTGACAAATGTCTTTCATGAATAATATACTGAATTGTTATCCAATTGGAGTATGAATTTATTTTTTATCAATTTTATTTTATCCCCTTTTAACTATTATATTTTAATATACATTCTCAAATAAAAAAAATTTAAACTTAAAATTTGTATAAATTCACCCTAAAAATCTCATATTATTAATTAATTTTAATTAAAAATAAAAACAATAATGTTCAAACACACGATGATTTGAGTAATAATACTCTAAAATATGAAAATATTTCCTCTATTACATCAGGAGATGTAAGGTGATTTGGCTTAGTTGGGTATATATTTAGCCAACATCAATCCATTAAAACCCTAAAGTAACTTACCTTTTTTTCTCAACGTATTGGATTTGTTCTCTTGAAGTTGCCGAGAGCCGAGTATTAATGAAATTTGATGAGAGAATGGACGAACAAGGGCATCAATCTTCTCCCTTTGCATTTGCATATGCTTCCTCGACTCTATTTAGTGCTTCATATCTAAGTTTGTGGAGTTATTTCACTTCTCCCCGAAATGATTTTAATTTCACCACTAATTAGGAAGAGAAGGAATATTATGTTCCTCATTTCCGTAGCAAAATCTTTGTACAAAAACATGAGAAAGAACGATATGAAATAAAAAGAATAAGAACATACACTCACGGCCATAACACAGTCGCTACAACCCATGAGCTTCAAAAAGAGAATCCAAGAAGAAAAAATAAAAAGGGTTGAGCATCGTGGCCAAATTCATGAAAATATATCCTACTTAAATAGTATTTATAGTAGGTGGTTTAGTTGTAAAAACTTGAAATCAAGAAATTGGCTTGTTAAATTGATCGTGGTACACATACATTGATCCAGACACTTAAATTAATAAAAAAATTAAAAAAAAAAAAGATGAGGATCCTGACCAAACTCATGAAAGTATATCGTACTCGAATAATATTTATATCTTAATATATTAACATAATATACATATATTTGGATTTAGTAATATTAATATTATATTTATTATATATGGAATAACATATATATATATTACTCATACAAATCAATACGAATCTATACCGTCTTCAATCTCCTGAGTAAAATGCCTTTTTTTTTTTCTTTTTTTTTATCTATAAGCTGTACACTTTTGGACTGTCCATTTGGTCCATTGAAGATTGAGCCAGATACCAACTCAACAAGTTACATCAAATAATTATTATATTTATAATACACCCCAGGCCATGATCTCTCTCATTCTCATATCCAAACAAAACTCATTACAAAAGGGGGAAAAAACAAAGAAAAAAAAGCACACCTGTGCTTGTGCTTTGGGGACTGGACTGCAAGCGCAAGCTTGGTCTCGCAACTCTCAAAGCAAAGTAAAAAGAATTCCTCAATTCTGTTTATTACCACCACCTACTCCAAAACCCCAAAGCCACGTACTTTGCCGTTCTCATCATCACAATCACCCTCACCACCAGTTCAAGAACCATCTTCTTCTTCTCTTCTAGTTAGCTCATACTTTGTTTGGTCTGTTTGGACAACTTCAGTCTTTTCTGCACATTCAAAAGACTTGATCTTTAGTTTTGGGTGATTCAACTAGTAACCAAAGATGATTTCCTTACTAGATTTCTACCATGTAATGACTGCAATGGTGCCACTTTACGTGGCCATGATCTTAGCCTACGGCTCGGTGAAATGGTGGAAGATCTTCACTCCTGATCAGTGCTCAGGCATAAACCGTTTTGTGGCTCTTTTTGCAGTCCCTCTCCTCTCTTTCCACTTCATATCTACCAATGATCCTTATAATATGAACCTTCGTTTCATAACTGCTGATTCTCTACAAAAGATCATAGTTTTGGTAGTATTAGCACTTTGGACTAAGTTGAGTAAAAGGGGTTGCTTGGAATGGACCATTACATTGTTCTCGCTTTCAACCCTGCCGAACACTCTTGTTATGGGCATTCCTTTGCTCAAAGGAATGTATGGTGATTATTCTGGTAGTTTAATGGTGCAAGTTGTTGTCCTTCAATGTATCATTTGGTACACTTTGATGCTGTTTATGTTCGAATATAGGGGTGCTAAATTGCTCATCTCTGAGCAATTCCCAGACACTGCTGGTTCCATTGTGTCAATCCATGTTGATTCTGATATCATGTCACTTGATGGTAGACAGCCTCTAGAAACCGAAGCAGCGATCAAAGAAGATGGAAAGCTACATGTCACTGTTAGGAAATCCAATGCTTCAAGATCAGATATCTTCTCAAGAAGGTCTCAAGGTCTGTCATCAACAACACCAAGGCCATCAAATCTCACAAATGCAGAGATTTACTCTTTACAATCATCAAGAAACCCAACTCCAAGAGGGTCTAGCTTCAACCATACAGATTTCTACTCGATGATGGCTGCTGGTAGAAACTCAAATTTTGGTGCTTCAGATGTTTACGGACTATCAGCATCGAGGGGACCGACACCACGGCCATCAAATTTTGAAGAAGAACATGGTGGAAGTAACAAACCAAGGTTCCACCATTACCACGCGCCAGGTGGTGCAACTCATTATCCAGCACCAAACCCTGGCATGTTCTCTCCAACAACTGCTGCATCTAAAGGTGTTTCTGCCAATGCTAATAATGCTGCTGCAGCTGCTGCTGCAAAGAAGCCTAATGGCCAGGCCCAACAGAAAGCTGAAGATGGTAGGGACCTTCATATGTTTGTTTGGAGTTCAAGCGCTTCTCCTGTTTCGGATGTTTTTGGTGGTCATGATTATGGTGCCCATGACCTGAAAGATGTTAGAGTTGCTGTATCCCCTGGAAAAGGTATTTAGTTTTTTCAGTTTAGTTAATTTCTTAGTTTGTAAATATCATCAATCTAGATTTTAGATTGTTTTCTTCTTGTTGTACTTTTGTTTAACTGTTTTTATTTATTTATTATTATTATTATTGTGTGGTTTTTTATTGCTTTGCTTGTCGGCTTTGGAGTTTCAGTAGAGGGACAGAGAGAGAACCAGGAGGACTATAATTTGGAGAGAGATGATTTCAGCTTTGGAAATAGAGGGTTGGACAGAGAAAGGAATAGCCATGAAGGTGAGAAAGTCGGTTTTGATGGGAAACCAAAACCAATGCCTCCAACAAGTGTCATGACAAGGCTTATACTAATCATGGTCTGGAGAAAACTTATCAGAAACCCCAACACCTACTCCAGCTTAATTGGTCTCATTTGGTCTTTAGTTTCTTTCAGGTACAGTGCTACTAAATCCATTATGATCTTGAGTATTTTGGTTTTTCGATTACTGGGATATTGATTGTTTTTGAATTTCTGGTTTTTACAGGTGGAATGTAAAGATGCCACTCATTATAGCAAAGTCCATTTCCATTCTGTCAGATGCAGGGCTTGGCATGGCAATGTTCAGTCTTGGTCAGTATCACACACTGCTGTTGTCTCTCCTTTTACTTTCGTTAAAACTTACGATCCATTCATTCTTTACCATTTTGTTAGCTAAAAGATCTTTTGATTCTCTCTTGCTGCTTTTTCATTATTAATGCTCCAAGAAAGCAAGCAAACTAGCAAAGTAAAGTGTGCCAAACAGTGTAGTGATGATAATGTTGTTGGGGGGTTTTGTTTCTTTTTTTTTTCTTTCACTTTTTTACCTAGCTAGCTAGTTTGTGTTGATGAGGACTGAGTGGTAATGGTAGTGATGATGAAAGGTTGGTCTGTAAAAAAAAAAATGGTGGATGAGCGTGAGCGTGCTCTTATTGCCTGTTGCTGCCTTTTGATGTCTTGACAGGTCTGTTTATGGCTTTGCAACCAAGGATCATAGCATGTGGAAATTCCATTGCAGCTTTTTCTATGGCTGTGAGATTCCTTACAGGTCCAGCTATCATGGCAGCTGCTTCTATTGCTGTTGGTATTAGAGGCACGCTCTTACACATCGCCATTGTTCAGGTCACTTTAACACCCCTTTTGTTCTTTCTCTTGCCTCCTTCTGACACAACCAATCCTACTTAACTACAGAAGCTCCAAAAGATTTCAAGTACTCCTTCCTCAAACAATATTGTTGTTATCTCCAGATAAGGTTTTTTATTAATGGTTTTTGTCAGAAGAAATTATTTTATACACGATGCCAATTGAAGTGTCCCCCATATGGGTCTTGGACTCTTTAGTGCAAAAAACATTGAATCCTTGAAAGGGTAGCTGAACTGGATGTGGAATGAGCTATATTGCCAAATGAATAAAACAAGAACATTAGTATTATTTTTTCAGAATTTTTTTTTTTCCAAAACCCAATATATATTTATATTTATGCTTACACGGTGTCAGTCAGTACTCGTATTGTAGTTGATGAAAAAGACTGAGTACTTTGGTGGTAGCTAAAACTGATCTGGAAAAAGCAATGACAGTGAGCGTAATAATTAATCAAAATAAGGACTCGTTTGGGGTTATTGATGAACAACAAACGTCTGTACAACATTGCTAACATGTCTTCTTGCATTTATTGTGCTTGGATTTCCAAACAAAAAACACAGGCAGCTCTACCACAAGGAATAGTCCCCTTTGTCTTTGCCAAGGAGTACAACGTGCATCCTGAAATTCTCAGCACAGGGTGAGTATATTTTCAAGGAAAGCATCATAAGCTTGCACAGCATTTTTTTTTTCCCTTTTGCGTTCCTTTCTCTTATTCTCATCACTTGCCTTTGATTTTTCATTTGCAGTGTCATATTTGGGATGCTGATTGCATTGCCCATAACTCTTGTGTACTACATTTTGTTGGGGCTATGAAGCGGAAAGAAAAACACCTATGATATTGGAATCCATGCAGACCCTAATTAGGCTACTAGCTAGCGCATGGAAAAGTTGGAAATCAAAATTTAAATGGACAGAGAGAAAAGCAGCAGCCATGGTGAATCTTTCTAGTGAAATGTCTTCTTTTGCCTAGCGAAGTTGTAAAATCGATGTTTGTAGTCAAATTATCAAAGGAAAAAAAATGTTTCCCTAGTTAACTAGCTTTCCTTTCAATTATATTCCCAGATGTTTTATGCTACAAAGGGCAACACAAATTACAGATGAAGAGAAGGGAATTGGTAGTGTTTGTTTTGATATATATTACCTTACATTTTCATTTCCTCTTCTTTACTTTCATACTTGTGGCCATCTTTTTCAAAAACTAAAAAAGTACAAAACATTAAATTGCAGTAATTTACAAGTGTGAAAAGAAAAAAAAATGTTCATCCCCATTTGCTCTCGAGTTCCTGTTCAATTAAACTGATGGTTTACTAGATAATTAACGAGGTAATTAAGAGTAATTGCTGTAAGAAGAGGGATTATAGAGAGATTTGCTCTTGACATAAAATTGAGATGATGCTTTTGCAGAGGTATCCTTGCTGGGAAGATACTTTTGAGAGCCATGCTTTTGGAATGGATGAACAAGACAGTGCAATTAGGGACCCTCCATTACAAGATGGGGTTTTGATTTGATGCAGACCTCTTTGGAATATTGGGAGACAAAAGTCACATCCAAAGTTTCTCCTCCCCTTTTCTTCTATCTCCTAATTGTTTAGTTACACTCACCACCTTTTCTTGACACCTTTCCCTTTCATCCATGGTGCTATGATTTTGAATAAGCATTCTATGTTTAAAAATACAATAAAACAACAGGCTACAACAGGAACTCACTCCAAAGCTACCTTGTTATCTTCCTTCAAATGTTCACAACTAGTTACTCGAGTATGAAATGCCCAAACCCAAGAACTCCCTGCAGAGAAATTGCATCAATGAAATCCCCTAAAAAAGAGAACACGTTAGAGACAAGTTTTCCTCCAATATGAAAAGTAAAGCTAATCTGCTTCAAGAAATGCATATTGATTTTGGGGCGGTTTCATGCATGATTGTGGTTGAGAAATCAAATAAATAAATAAAATTTTTTTAGATGAATGTCCGGATCAGCTTGCGTGCACCTCAACTAATTTGATATGCCTTGAAATTAACTACCATGTAAACCTCTGGTGACCCTAAAATTTATGAGACTCGAACTAATGTTATCTAAAACATAAACTCAAGATATAACCGGTGAACTACACCTTCAAAATTATAAAAAGTTGGCAAAGTGGCCTCGTAAAAAACTTTTCATTAAATTTACTTGCACCAAAAAAGAAAAAATGAAAAGTGAGTGAGCATTCACTCGATGAAAAATGAAATCATTTACTGTGTGCCTGCACGAGTGAAGCTTTTATTTTTTTAATTAATAAGAAAAGGGATAAAGGTAAATCACTATTCTTTTTCTTGGAATGATTTGATTGTCACTTAAAGCTTTCATTTTCTCAGTTGACCCTCGAGATTTCATATGATAAATGCTTCAAATTTAGGTATTTGTAATCCATCTATGTATTTCTTCATTAAAGTGAGATGGTGAAAATCAAATGTAGTGTTCCCACCAACTTCATAAGTGGGTGTGAACATTAATTTTATTCATACCAATATGGAGTTCAGAATTTATTTTATAAAGTTCAAAAAAGATAGGGTAAATGACTAAAGCTCACTTGCGCAAAAATACCTGTGCAGCTTTCTTCTGTAGTTTTGGTTTAAATGGCCTTTGTAGCTGTTCTTACAAGATCCATGACTGTCTTGCAAGAATCTTTTCAACTTTTTGTAAAAGTGAAATTAAATATGATCATCATTCGTTTCCAAACAGACCCTTTATTGAAGATCTCTCTGACCTAGGTTAAAATTTTGGATAGTGTGATGGTGCTAGAAGATCAGTTAGCTAGCTTTGAGTGTATGATTGAATACAAGATGGATGGAAACTTCAATGGGATTTTGCTCGCATGGCTGCCAAAAGTATGCGTTCGGCTTAAAGAAAGACATTGGCACCACAGCAAGATGTCACCATTTGCATCATGCATTTGTCAGTAAATTATTGAGCAGTTGGCTTGAAACACTCCTAGCTCTCATCTATGGACTGCATGGAAATATGTACTTGCAGATTCTACTCGATGAGGTCAAGATGCCTCTCCATTGCTGTTTTTCACCAACTTTTTCTTTCTGCTTTGGCTGGCTCCCAGAAAGTGACTGTTGCTTCACCATTTTGGATATTTCGTGCTTTCTTTATATCCTTCTATGGAGATTCTGGTACACATTCATTTACATGACCTTAAATGTTCACCACCTAGCAAAACTTTCTCCCCGAAGAATTAGTTATTTCCTAATCGTCACAATTAATACATCAACAATGACAGTATAAATATATTAGTTTACTAAATTTAAATGCTTAGCTTTGAATTCTTTGAAACAAAAAAAAAATTAGCTACAACAAAAAATAAGTAGGTTTGCTTATTTAATATGGCGAATCTTAAAAAAGCTTGAACCAAAATAGAGATACTAAGAGATTGAGTGTTGGGGTGGCCGAATTTATGATGATGAGAACTTTATTTGTGACAAAATGAAGTGGGGGTGTTGTTTTCTACAGAAAAGAAAAGAAAGAAGAAGAAGAAATGGGGGAGGGAAGACGGCTGACATGTTATAACTTAAATATTTCTGACGAATTCACCGACAAATATTAGCGGCGGTTAGTTTTCATCGGTAATTTTATCTGTAATATTGACACGTCATATTTTCCGATGAAAATAACAAGGGAATACCCGTCCAATTTTCCTTTTCATTCCTCAATTTGCACCTATAATTCTTTCCATATTTACCGATGGAAACAACGACGTTATATTCTGTCGGTAAATGTCACTGAAATTTACCGATGATATTTTTTATGTTGGGTATTTGATAATTTCTAGCAGTGAAAAAATAACAAGAAAAAAAATTATGATACCAAAATATACCTTAATGACTTACAATAGTATTATAAGTTGTAATGCAATTAAGTTTAAGAATCTCAAAACTATCCTCTATAATATACCATATTCTTTTCATACCTTATCTCTTATTTTCTCTCTATTCTT
>Ga0325403_1006082_pt1 | contig 11450 bp, 4 predicted proteins | sample PopdelMetagenome_19_FD_205665 | JGI IMG/M metagenome (GOLD analysis project Ga0325403, IMG submission 205665) | Populus deltoides microbial communities from Bellville, Georgia, United States - Xylem-PdKOR-R4 | ecosystem: Host-associated > Plants > Phyllosphere > Stem > Wood/Secondary xylem...
AAGCATTAACATCGGGAGATCTCACAGTGAAAATAATGGATTCAACAGCCATAGTAAGTAGTAATAATTGGATTAATAGTAAACAATATTGATGCATGGAGGGGAGGGGGGGGGGGTGTCTCCAAAGGGTCTGATTTTAAGTTGTTGTATTTAAAAAGTTGCTAGTTAAATCAATTTTTAATGATTTATCGGAGTCCAGTTGTCAATGACCAGAATTTTATGTTTTTTTTCCCCGCCAATCAATTAAATTTGGAAAACAAGGGATAAGATGGATATTTGCCACGGATAACTAGACAAAAGTTAGTCTTTTATATGGATCAAGAAGGTAATTATCAATACAACTAAAACTCGTCGGCCGCCTCTAGCCCTGGATTTTTTTATACAGGCACATGGCTTTGTTTGGTGGTCATTTGTTTGGTTTTTTTTTGTTAAGTTTTTATTAAATTTTATTGTTTAATATTTAACTGATTATAAATTAATTTTTATATTTTTTATTATATAATAAATAAATAAATAAATAATTCAATATAATAGGGTTCATAATTAAATCACAGCAGGTTGATTAAAATGAATTTATTTTTTTATTTTTTTCTTTCGATTTTTTCTTTCTCTAAATCTATTCAGCCAACAACGTTACGTTAAAATAACTCTCGGATATTTAAAACTTAAATTAGTTAAATAATCAAGTCAAAATTTCTCAAATTTCAACCATTGTACATAGTTTAATAATGATATAAAAAGTTTTTGATGATCCAATATTTTTTTTTATATTCCAGATAATTTAGATTTAATACACAGCTAAACACATGAAAAATAAATCAGTAATAATTAAGGGAGCTTGTCGAAAATGATTCTTAACAGGTAATGTTTTGAAACCGTGTTTTGTACAAAATATTTTTTAATTTTAATATATTTATAAAAATAAACATTTTAAATTATAATTACTATCACATTAAAAAAAAAAACCGAGAAAGAGATACTTGGTAGTTAATTGTTCGTTACCTCAGTGGCATCGTCACAGGATACGACTATTATTTCGAGGGTTATTGTAACGGACACGTCATGCCCATAGCTCCAATTTTGCAAATCTCACAGGGTTGAATTACCAGCTATCTTGTCATTGGTGATGGCCACTTTGCATTTAATGTATATTTTTAGATTTTCAAATTATTGCTGGTTTCGTGCGTGTATTTGGTATTGTGGTAGCTTTTATGGTTGTGGTTTGAAAAAAGTTGTTTTATAAAAAGTACTTTTAGTTGAAATTGGTTTGAAAAAATAGGTGTTTGGTTAAAACTGTGGTTGAAATTGAGGTTGAAGAAGAAATAGTTTAATGTGTTTGGTTAAAAAAATACTTTTCAAATTGAGGTTATAAAATAATTAAAATATACATATTAAAATTGATGATTTTTAATTTAAATATTGTAGATTTAACTATCACTATTACTTCATAAAATAAATAATACTTTATATAAAATATTTTTTATTATGCCTTTAAACCATCTACAATTCCATTACGTACAAAATTCATTCGACAAGAACTACAGTTTCTATAATTTTTTGAGCGTGCAATAAAATTAGATAAAATATTATCATGAATAAAATTAATTTGATATTACAGTGCGAGTGAATTTAATTCGTTCTATACTAGTTTTTCAGGAAAAAAAATATTGTTTACATGACAATGTAAAACTAGTTTTTCTTTTAAAAATATATACAAAAACTATACACACTATATAAAAAAAAATCACCCGAACAGTGCAAGTGAATTTGTACTGTTTGCGTGCACAGTGCAAATGAATTGCACTGTGCACACGAATACAAAATTTAAAAAAGCAACTAGGAGCTGCTTCGCGAATGTCGCGTTTAAAACGTGAATTGACATGGGTTCCACTAGTCATTTTTAATGTTTTTAATATTACCAAATACTTAATTCCTGTATTTTAATTAAAATACAATCTCTACCGCGTAACCAAATGGAGCCTTCGTGGCTATAGGACTCGATCATGACCGGACATGACATGAAACAGTTCTTCACTCAACATGCAAAGTCAGTTCACCTAACAGCTAATAATTCTTGGCAATTTGTGGACGCACCGAGAGTTTGAAAAATCTTAAATGATTTAGAACACGTGTGATTTTTTTTAAATCTATTTTTTTTATGTTTTAAAAAATAAAATATATTGAACTTGATTTAAGCTACGTAGATCGCAGTGTGCACATACAGCACTCATCGTTTGAAAGCACATGGATGCGAGTCAATAAATTAATATTTTAATAGTACTAAATTATTTATTGATAATATTTGATAAATTTAAAGTCAAAGAGTTTGATGCAAATTTGAGTTCAACAGTTGAAATTCTTCTGACCTTGTGAAAGCTTTTATGAAAAATGGGTCACGTGTCTGACAAAAGAACGCCTTTATAAAATAAAAAAAACTATTTCATTAACCCAGAAAAGAATAATCATAAAAAAAAAAACAATAATGATTACACCTTTTATCTTTATCTTTTTTTTTTCCTTGTCTTGAAAATTACTCCCACTTAAAAAATAGAAAAATTATCTCAGATGATCCAAAACGTTTTCGTCGAAGAAACCCAAGGCCATAGCAAACCAACTGGACTTTCACAGGTCGTTCTTGGAGGGCTATTGGGTCAGAGTCTAATCCAGCCCAACAATGTCGAGTCAACGCACGAAACTTATCTAAAAATAAAGACCAAATAAACAACCAATTACAATCGAATTCAGGGTTCGGACCTCATCGATTCTCCGACAACAAACCGCCTAAATTCTAGCAAAATATCACGGTTAATTGTTTCAGATCTCGACTTCAATTCAGGTACACTAATCAATCATCTCCCTTTGTTTATTTCTCAATTAGCACCGAATTGAGTTGTTTGTGACCAATTTCTATCTCCTTTAACCTAACTGATCTGTCTCCATGCTGTCCTGTTGTTTTTGTTTGTTCTTTTTCCAGAAACAGTCAGCATGAAGTTCTTAGAATATACACCGCTGGAACGGTAAAAATCTTTGCTAGTTTTGTTTTTTTTCCCCTTACTTTCCTTTTCATAATCTGTCATTTTGAATTTGATTTTGTGCTTTTTTTTTGGGTCCAGAATGAATGAATTCTTAAGTCATTTAAATCTCGGAGAACGAACAATTAAGGGATATCTCGAACCTTACTCTTGTAAGTCCGAAATTGATATCTGTGACTAACTGGAATTTTATTTTGAAATCTGTTTTTTTTTTTTTAATGTATACATGCGTGTTGTGTTTTCTCAAGGTAAACACACTGGAACGGACAAAAAGCTCTCCCTCAGTTTGGAGAATGAGGTGATTCTAGAATATTTAATTTAATAAAGCATTGCATGCTTCCTTTGTATTTTTTTTCTTATTTCTTGGTCGAGTTGTCTAGTTATATTTCCCCTAAGATTGTTATGCAGTCCCGTAGAAGGTGAAAAATTGCAAAATATTATTTGCGATGGTGGAGTTTTGGTACCTTAGATCTAGATTTTAGTTCTTTCTTTTTGGGTGGTGGTGGTTTCCATAACCGCTTCCACTTTAGATGCTTTAATTATATTTCCCCTAAGATTGTTATGCAGTCCAGTAGGGGGTGCAAAATTGCAAAATATTATTTGTGATGGTGAAGTTTTGGTACCTTAGATCTAAATTTTAGTTCCTTCTTTTTGGGTGGTGGTGGTTTCCATAACTGCTTCCACTTTAGATGCTTGATTATCTTGGGAAGTCTTCAGATACAGACTCATCGTCACCAGCTGAATTTTTATTGAGCAGATCCAGGTGGTGAATCTTATATCTTATCGAGGTAGCTTTGGAAATACTGGTTAGTCCCTTATGTTTGTTTGACTGGTTTTTCTTTATGCTCATTCCAGCCGAAAGACGTTGATTTACCTGGTTCTTACGCTATATCGCATGTATCCGGATTATGATTTCAGGTAACACTGTACCTTTCATTGTATCTCATTGTTTTATGTGTTTGTATTTTTCACAGATGGTCAAAGGGGGATTATGGGTGGTGCTACTGTCAGCTTTTCCTGTGACGTGGCAACCCACTAATACAATCCTTCTTTAACTACACTGGGAGTGTTGTCAAAAGGTTTGTTTATATAATGTATTTATTTCTCAAAGGAGGATTATGGGTAATGCTACTGTCAGCTTTTCGGGCGACATGGCAACCCACTATATAATCCTTTCTCAAATACATTGGGAGTGTTGTCAAAAGGTTTGACAGACAGTTCACATACTGTTGCTCTAGTAGGAGCTGAGAGTTCAAATCTCTCCATTTCCCAAATCTGATGCTGATCATTTGTATGGCTGCCCCGGTTTCTGTTTAATATCAGTTTTGTTTCATAGCCAGATTCTACTTGGACATATTAGTATTATTCCTTCTGGTTTCCTTAATTTACGATATTCCCCTCCATTGCGGTTTTCAGTGCTGTGAATGCTCACCAGTTCTTCACAGAGGAAAGCTGGGATTCTTTTAAGCAGATTTTTGATAGCTACATGTTTGAAGCATCAAGGGTACTAGCTAACTGCTTCAGATTCTTGGATGGCTATTGTGATGTTATGAGTAGCTTTATCGTGCTAAATACTCTGAGCCTTATTTCCTTGATTCAATGATCTGTGCAGGCATGGATTGAGGAAAATGAGGGCAGCTCGTTGCTGGAAACATTATACAAGGCTCTGGATGAGGTGAGCTTACTCAAAAAACCAAAGGCATGTTGTGTACCAAGAGGCAATGTTGTGATAATATTGTGGTGCAGGTTGTAAAACTATCAGAGTGTGAAATCTACAGTTACGATCCTGATTCTGATGCAGACCCATCATTAGAGAAAGGAGCCATGTAAGTTTCTGTCACCTTCCAGCCTTCAAATAAAAATTAGTTCTGCTATGGATTCCCTTAAAGGAAGAGTTTTGACATGGATTCGTTTTTTTCAACAGTTGGTCTTTCAATTTCTTTTTCTACAACAGAAAACTAAAGAGGGTTGTAAGCTTCCGTTTCTGCTGTTTTAGGTGGGCCGATACGTTTTGCTTTATTTTATGTTGTCTTTTTAAGCTTTTGGACATCAAAGCTAATGGCTTTTTTTTTTTTGGTTTTGCTATTTCTGTTTGTGGCAGTAACTTGGTTGCTGAAGGATTTCTCATGGATGACTCAAGTTATGAGGAGGATGGAGAAATATTTGATGACATGGACATGTAAGCGCAGATAGGGATGGACTGTCTGTATGATGTTTATATGTGAAGATCCTTGACATCCGTCTGTAGTTGTGTAAAAAACAGTGCCATAGACTCATGGCACTTAAGTGGGTAGGATTTGTGTTCCAACTTGTGTATGCATATAGTTGCTGTTCTCTGTACTTGAGAAAATGCTACCTGTAAAATAAATGTAACTGAAATCTAATGCTAGGCATGTGAGTAAAACCTTGCTGGAGTACATTCAATTCCTTGTCATATTCCAAGGACTTTGGTAAATATCCTCTATTGAGCATTGGATGGCTGTCCTGGATGTGTATTTTTTCTTTAGAAAAGGAAATTATGTGTGGAGAAATGAACATTTCAGACACCAAGAGTGAGAAACAGGGGAAAAAAAATGTGACAGCCATCTACAACCTCGTAGCTGTTTGCAATGGGAATTTTGAAGCCTCCGTCAAATATGCCGTGGCATTGTTTGCAACCCGAGCTTCCACTTTCCAGGGATGTGCGTTCTATGAAAGTAGCTAGCTTTGAGCGTAAATAAGAGTCCCACAATTTATTTTGTCCATTCATCCCGGGAAGGTGGAGATATTGTCATCTTTTGATTTCACTTTTTACAAAACTATTGGCCTCCCTTTGAAGTGGAGTATCACTTCTTACAAAGCTAATGTCGTTCCTTCTTCTGTCTTGGCTACAAGGTGGAGTATCAGTGCTTACAGGTATCTTGCTCTGATTGATCGATCCATCAATCTTGTCTTCGCAATGCACTTTACTTTTTTTCGGCCTAACTAAAAGTGCATAGGGATGTACACTTGTTCATTTGGCAGTGATTATGAAAAGGAACAGCATATGAATAATATATATATATATATATATATATATATATATATATATATATATATATATATTATTTACCTTCAACCTTTTCCATCATCAAAATAACAAGTGTACTGCCATCGCTTTTCTTTTCTTTCTTTTGACAAAAACCTCCATTGCCCAGATTTTGATCTGAGTTTGCACTACATATACGTGCTGCTAAATCACTCTGAGTTTATGTAAATAAAATCCATCAGATTGCAAATACATTTTCTATTGCGAATTAGATTTTCCCTGTATTTATTTTTATTTTCATTTTTGTATCCATGCCTGCCACTATAGTTGGATCTGCTTAATAATACAGTAAAAGCTAATGAATGTCTCACAACATCTCTTAAACAGTATCTAAAAGCCACTTTATTTTTTAAACCCAGTTGAGCAAATATTAAAAATCCAATATTTAAATAAATATAATGAATTAAATAAGTGCTACCATAACTACATATTTTAATTTTATTAAGTGTTTAGAATAATTGTATCACAAAAAATCAAAGTACAGATTGATCGGCAATATTGAATAATTTTAACAGGTAATCGAAGGATAGCTGTTAGCAGCTTAGGTCAAATGTGCAGAGAATCCATACAACCACGAGTAGACAAAATCTGTCTCCATTCCTTTAATTGCATGATTGACTAGAATCTTATAAATAATTAATATAAGAACTTCAATGTTGATCGTAATACGTGACAGGCAGACGAGGCAGGGATTCTTGTCAAAGTGCTACGTGGTGGGAAATGAGAATCCGAACATAAAAATATTAATGCAGGATTCATAAACGTGACACTTGTTCAAAGCAGGCCCCGACGGCTCTTCTTGCACTGGCCTCTTTTCTAGCTGTTTGATTTTGAGCACCATGATCGGATCTTCAAATCATCGCACCTAACCACTTTAATGCTGCTCTTTTCAAGTGTATTTATACCGTGTCTTTCTCTTTTACAATCTTTTTCGTAGTTTATATATATATAGACACACACACACACACACACACACACACACAGAGGCAGGGATTTCATAAATTGCTTTCGATACATGCAACAACAACTTGAAAATTGCTGAGTTATGGCTAAGCACGTAATGGTTAAACTTGTGGGTTTCAAAATATATTTTACTTCAAAGTACTGAATATACTCGCAGAAATTTATCCTTCTTTTTATGAATATACTCACAGAAAAAAATGCAGATAATCTTATTTTCTTCTAGTTAGCTATAGAATGAACAGAATAATTATGTGTTTGAGATTGTGTTGTAATATAATTTTTAAAATAGTTTTTTAGGTTTTTTTTTTAATTTCTGACATTAATATATTAAAATCATCAAAAAAATATTTAAAAAAATTAATTCGATGTTTTTTAAAATCAGAAGTAATATCTAAAAGAAACCTAAAATTAATAAAAGCAAAAGCTCTCCCTTAAAAAGAAATGGTGCATCCCCCACTCCCCAGTTGACATACGTAATTACTGAAGGAGTTTAAAATTAATGAAAGCAATATGATATACAGGTGGCATAGCGTGTATTTTCTATATCATTTTATTCGTAATCTTGATCAGTGGTTAATTAATTCATTGGCATCGGAATTAGTTGAAAAGATGAGATATTATGTTTTAACAAACCTAAGAAAAAGAAAGAGAGAGAGATACCCAGGTCCTGATCCCTAAGAATTATAACCTAAGAGAAAAAAATGATAAATTAAGACAGAAGGTAATTTACCAAATTAAGGGCTTCTCTATATATCATTGCTAGAGTTGCGTGCCCTCTATTTTCTTGGTTCATGCTAAGCATAATTTGGCAGTCATCCCTTTATTTATCATGGATTATTTAGAGAGAATATTTCCACTTCACAAGCCTGCTTGCCTGCATGCCTTCAAATTTGAAACTAGCCAGCCAGCAATTAAAAAAATAAAATGAAACCAGAAAAGTTGAGTGGCTTCTCTAGTGACGGGAGACCTAAACCTGTGGAACTAGCTATTAATTTAAAGGCCAAATTGGTGGAGGCGTGCCAAGTCATAAACAAGACGGAGACGAAGTGTGTTTCCAACTGAATTATTCAAAGGATATATGCGGGGTAAGAAATATATATAGTTAATGCATGGTCCTTGATAAGTTTAACACCATCTTTCTTCTCGTGAAAAAAAGAAAAGAAAGAAAGAGGTAGGAAGGTATATTACATATTCACATCATATCTCCAAATTAATAAACAAATTATATAAAAATTTCATAAATATTCGTTAATTAGTAAGTTCATTTTCTTCAAGTTTGATCCATAGCTTAATCTGCCCATTTCAATTATTTAAAATTGCTCCTGTATTAATTATAATTTGCTCACTAACATTTTGTGTTTTTAATAAATAAACACAAAATGTAGATGAACACGATCGAACAGTATCTAGTTTGATCAAAGTTTAGAAGGATTTCTAATTGGTTTAAGAGAGAAATAAAGGTTTAGATTTTAGGATAAAGATGATCCTGTAATTAACACATAAACTAATTAAGGCCCAGGTGATGATTTTCTTTGTTGATCATGTGCTAATCAAGTAATAACATGTACCTGGATACAATTTGCATCTTATGTCGCGAAGATTGTTTGTTTAAATGATATAGTAATTGGATAGCAATTAACTATTAGTTTTTTTTTAAATTCAATTTTACAAATATAGGGTTTTATTTAACGAAATAATAACACAAAATCCATTTGAACAATTGTTTTTATAATTGAAAAAAAAGAGAGGAGCAAAACGATAAGATAAGCCCTAACATTACTTATTTAATTGCAAATCATTTTCCCGAAATAAAAGTGATAGCTCTATTATAATTGAAAATCTATATGCGAGAAACACCACCGATAAATTAATTGGGTAAAAGAGCACAGGTGTTCACATCTCTGCAAGTTGAAGAGGCTACATGATTCCCTTACCAGCCGTAAATTCATCAGAGCTCCACATCTTCATATACCAATAGTTTCGAGGAGGAAGTACTTCACCTTGACATGGCTTCCTCTCACCCACCTACCAGTTGCTCGAGTCCTCCCTTTCGCAGGCACAAGGAACTGATCACTTCCAAGCATCCCCGAGTAATTAGATGCCAGAGCTTTCGAGAAGATGGTATATATTTACCTCCTTTTGTCCTTCTAAATTGGGATAGTTTAGACAAAATGAATACCTATCCTCCTAATTAAGAGACCTCTCCCCTATCTGTGTGTTACATACACACACACAAGAATGACTATTGCCTCCTTTCTTATCAGTGATGCTAAATACTTTAGCTTTACCAAAGAATTTATTTTGGGTGCTAGAAATCCTCATGCAGTTTTGAAACCGTGGTTGGCAGGAACATCTGCAAATATCGTGGATGCAAATCTGGGTATTCTGAGAGGCAGAATAGCAGAAGTAAAGATGAAGGAGAAGTTGGACGCATGGTGCAGACTCAAAAATGGCTGGAATTATCAGTCTGGTTATGATCACAAATACAAGAGAGATGCTATGTTATCCGAGTCTTTAGAAATTATGGGGTTTGCCAGCGGTGCACTTGGGTTCGTCTTTCTTTCCGGCTCTCTTTGCATCTGGCTTGTTTCTCTTCTAGTTCATTTGACTCGATGAAAGGGAGTAAAAAAATCTTGTAAGTATATTTTTATCGACATATATATTGTGGATTAATTCAGATCTGTTCAGCTCCATAAGGCAAGACTTTGCTCCGCCGAATGTATCTTTTTTTCTATCCTTAGGAGGACAAGGAAGGGGGGGGGGGGACAAATTAAAGAAAAAGCACCAGAGATTTATTATTAGTGATATTCGACGCAAGTTCTTAAAAAGAATCTAATATGTGACGCAAGAGATGCCCCATCCTTGAATGTATAACAATGTTCTCCTTTTCTAAAATGTTCTCCTTTTCTAAAATTAGGCCTTAATTTTACACAGAAGTGCAGCAGACGAACACTTGGAGGCACCTTTTCTATTCATAACAAGGGAAAAAGAACAGTTATCTGGTTGGAAGTGTAGAAATGTAACTGGCCGTAACTATCAACTGACACATCTCACGTTAGGAGGCAGTCAAAATATTCAATCAATGACATCAAGCCACTAAGAGTGTTCATCCCAGCGGGAAATGAGAAAGATGTTGTCTTTATCCAGAGATTTTCGACAGAGAGTATATTTAGCTCTTACAAAGCCAGAATCTGATTCTACTCGAGACTTAAAGTTGAAAGGAGGAGATATAAGGGGTATTTGATGTGAATTGTTCTTCAAATCATTATAAATAGGCATCAAGTCATTTATTCTGCGAAGAGGGAAAAAAGCTAAATAACCTTCTAAGTGTGTGTTTGATATTACGATCTTCTAAGTGTGTGTTTGATATTACGATAGCTGTTATGGTTATGATTTGAAAAAAGTTATTTTATAAAAAGTATTTTTAGTTGATATTGGTTTAAAAAATAGGTGTTTGGTTAAAACTGTAGTTGAAATTAAGGTTGAATAAAAAATAGTTTAATGTGTTTGGTTAAGGATGCTTTTGAAATTAAGGTTATAAAATAATTTAAAAATATATATTAATATTGATGGTTTTAAATTTAAATATTATAGATTTAATTATTCTTATTACATCATGAGATAAATAATACTTTATATAAAATATTTCTTATTATTCTATTAAATAATTTATAATTCCATTACGTACAAAATTCATTCTATAAAAACTATAATTTTTATATGTATAATAAAATTAGATAAAATATTATCAGGTATAAAATTGATATTACAGTGCGAGTAAATTTAATTCATTTTACACTAATTTTTTGAAAAAAAAATATTGTTAACATCATAGTGCAAATAAATTTAATTTAATCTAAACTAGTTTTTTTAAAAAAATATTAAAAAATTAACACACTTGAAAAAAAAAAAACTGTTCACGTGAACAGTATATTTATATATACTGTTCATGCTAATTGCACTGTTCAGAACAGTGCAATTAGCATGAACAGTAAATACAAAGCAGCAAAATGCTGTTTTTTCTTTTTTGTGTCACAGACACAAAAAATATATGGAGTTCATACATAATAAACTATGTATTTTTTTGTTATCAAACAATTATAAATTATGTTTTAATTAAAACACAACCACAACCGCGTAAACAAACCCAACGTAAGCACTCCAAATTTCTAAAAGTAAGTAACTTCAAATCGACTCTGCAATAAAATCTTCAAATATCCAAATCTTTATAGATAAAGTCAAATCAAACCAATTAACTTCGTATCAATGCAAAGTAAATCTTTAAATCTCCATAAATCAAGCCATGTCTCCTCCTATGGAAGACCGCTTCTTACTCTTCAGACGATTTACAAATCAGATCAAGTCAAGCCAAGCATCAAGCCTATGGA
>Ga0325403_1006087_pt1 | contig 11446 bp, 7 predicted proteins | sample PopdelMetagenome_19_FD_205665 | JGI IMG/M metagenome (GOLD analysis project Ga0325403, IMG submission 205665) | Populus deltoides microbial communities from Bellville, Georgia, United States - Xylem-PdKOR-R4 | ecosystem: Host-associated > Plants > Phyllosphere > Stem > Wood/Secondary xylem...
TTATAATTGTTGGGCTGGAGTCTTCATTCCAATAACTTTGGTGTGTTAATTTAGGTAATTATTATTTTAAATTTTTAATATCTTTAAATATGATTTTAAGTTTATTATTGGCTACAACATATCCTATCTCATCAAGTCCTTCACAAGTAGTGGTATGCTACTATCTGAGCCTCTCATAATAAATAATGCACATAATGAATGCATTAATTTGCACTTTTCATTGTGACTATTGTCGTGGAGGAGAGGAAGAGGGTGGTGGTGTTGCACCTACTAGTTTGTGGATTTGCGATGGGGTAGATGGAGAAGGGTGGGTTAATCAAGTTCAACCATTGGGCACCATGTACACACACCCAACCATTAGGAAGAGAAGGTTAAATTACTTTTGATTTTTAAATTATATTTTATATTTATTAAAATATCAAATTATTTCTTAATTAACTTGATTATAACTAAAAAACTATTATAAAAATAAAAAAATAAAAAAAAACATTGGACGCTAGTTTTTTTTTCTTTTAAAAGTAATTTAGTTATTGCATTATACTTAAAAAATATTAAAAAAAAAATTGATCTACTACCAATCAATTCAACAATGACTACTAATGGGTCCTGAAAAAAAAAACTAATTATATTACCTTCAATAACAAGTTAATTGATTTTTATTAAAGATGACAAAAGCATTATTATACTATTACAATTCATAATATTTTTTTTTTATGTGTTTATATATGTGTTTATAGTTAACACTTAGCTCTTTTATGTTTTTGTTAATAATTAGGTTTTTTTTTAAAAAAAAAAAGAAAAAGAAAAGAACAATAACTTTAAAGTTATAGTTATGCAGCATAGGTGGAGTGTCATTGTATATTTTTCAAGATTTAGATAATATTGATAAAGGTTGTTTTGTTAAAAAAAATTATAATTTATTTTTAATATTAGTATATTAAAATAATTAAAAAAATAAAAAAATAAAAAAAAAAAAAACATGTTGAACCTAAGTTTTAAACGGAATTTAAATATCAAACAGATATCGTTAGCAACCCTATCATAAAAATCTTGTGTAAACCAACCATGATTTTGAAAAGGCTATTCCGAACTAGCCTAATTGTCATCCCTGGCACACTCACTAGGGTGGGATTCAACCATTTTTTTTACCTCATCATTGTCTTTCGACATTACAGGGATTCCAGAGTTTGAGTTACGCACTTGCTGCGTTGTTATCAACAGAAATTGGGTTCAAAATTGCAATGTATTGTTAGCATCGAAACCAAAGTTCAAAGGGAACTAGATCCCAGATACAAAAACAAACAAGCAATAAGGTTACAGTAGCACCAAAATCAAAAGCATCTAAGCACATTTACTGGGAACCAGAAGCAGCACCACGACTCGGAATCCCAGAGCTTTCGCCGAGGAACAAATTGAAAAATCCCAAGCCCCTCAACCAAGAATGGGGAAGATGCGGGTAACATGCTCTAAAGGAATGCTATCTGCAGTGTTCTTCTTTAGCTCAGGATGGTTAAATTCATTACTGGGTAGGGCAATGAGCTGTACCTGCCCATGACCCTTCTCTAATGTCCAACCACAATTGGACACCTGTTGTTCCAGGAACTTGTCTAAGGATAGACCTTCAATGTTGATAGCCTGCCACATGCATGCCCAGTTAAGTAAGATTTTGGCATGGACGATATAACTAAAGTTGATATAGACATAGAAATAGTTGAAACGTGTACGAATCTTTCTCATCACATCAAATGAAATGGATGCAGAAGAAAAACGCAAAGTATATGGGAAAAAAAAACCTTCAGCTAAGCATCGAACGTTATACTTCATGTTTAAAAGAACTAATGACAAGCATGCTATTTTCAAAATCAGACACCATTTTACCTACAATCTACTATGTCTCTCTTGCCAGTACAGCAAAACTGTTACTAATTTAATGCAGGTCTGCGACATGTTTTCAGCTTTTCTAAATGATACAAGATTTCCACCACTGATTTCAATGTATCAAACAAACCACAGAACAGACACAAAAATAAAGCAAAGTTCAACATATATATTAAACAAGAATTTTCAAAGCATGAAATGGAAGAATACCTCAGCCAGGATAGACCTAGGAACCTTTTGATAAGTCAAACAAAGTAGGTGAATTGCATAGGTTTGGATTGCTTGCTCAAAACCTGCATTCAGACCACTTATAAACCAAAGGACACGCTATACAAATAAACAAAAGAAAGTACACGAAGTCATCACCAATAACAGTGGGAACAATAAAATCACTAACTAGATAGCATAAGCAAGGGAAGTCAAACTCTCTTTATTTGTAGGGCAGGATGAAGAGCATGATTGTACGCTAATCAAAACTACCACAGCCTATAATTACCAACACAAGTAAATCCATGCATAAGCTCGCTTACATGACATATTTAACTCTAGCAATTTAGACCTCTTATATGCCAAAATACACATACATACAAAAGAGATATAGAAGAAGGCATCACCGGCAACAGCAGGAGCCATATGATCACCGACTTGGTAACAAAAGCAAGGGAAAACAAACTCCCTTGACATGTGAAGAAGAAATGAGATGGGGAGAGAGATCACATGTGAAGAAGAAAGAAAACGAAGAAAATAAATGAAGAAACAAACAAAAAGATGTACTTGATTCTTTGGAAAAGAATGGCTTGCCAAATGTGCCTCCAGCTCTATTTTGATGATCCTTTTTAAATTTTAAAGCTTTATTTTGATGATCCTTTTTTATTTTTAAACCCTACTCTTTACTTTAACAAACTCTATGTCTGTACCCTTAAATTATTTTAGCGCCTAGTGCTTGCACTCTAGGCAAGCGCCTAGTTAAATCATCTCGCTTGGAAAAATAAAAGGTGATGGGGTCTCGCGAGCGCAAAAGGCGCCTCTTGACAACACTGCATGTACTCTCGTTATTTGTAAAGATGATCTAAGACCTCTAAAATGTTAGTCCTTGAACGTTAATTACACGTCTATCTAGACAATTAGGCAACAGAGACAACAAACGGGTATAGCTAAGGATAAGAAAGCAACCATCAGAAACTAACTCTTACCTGGGACGGCTTCAACTATGTGGCGATTCTTTGCAGCTTCATCCCAGAATTGACGGAACCTTCCTGTCTGCAAATGAAGACGTAGATGATTTATTATCCATTATTTCACACAAATGTACATGTCCAAGTCCAGTAACAGAGCAGAGATGTACCTCCAAATAATGTGAGAGAACAATCAGTGTCTTGAACTGTTCCTCCATTTGCTGAAAAGTATATAAAATGAATAAAGAATTAAATAGATAACCAGCATACCATCTATGTTTTCAAAGGACCACTTCAACTCAACTCAGGAAAAAAAAAAGTTAAAAAACCAGACATTTGGATGTCATTTATTACATCACAGTTCTTCCCAGAGAACAAACTGAATCCCGCGATAAAGCCTCCCCTTATTGTACTTATCGGACTTTGAATAATGTCAAAATGCATGATTTCACACAGTTTTACAGGAGCAAGGGGCAAAAAAAGAGAACATACCACTCGTTCTGGAATCAAAAAGAGACAAAGGCCAAAATCAGGAGCTGGCATTGCCATGAGTGCCTGTTCCAAAAAGGACTTAGCAAGCATTACAATCTAATAAAGCATTTAAAATCATTTAAGCTTAAGGGCTTTAACAGTCTAGACCTTAATGAGAATACGAGCCACAATCTGGGTGCTCATTCTCTCTGGCTCGAACTGCAATTGAGTAAAAAATAACAAATGTAACAACAACAAAGCATAAACATTAATATTATCAAATCAAATTTAAGTAAGACAAGACTTAATAAACATACCTGATAGAGGCGTAGAAGACAAAGATTTGCATCCAGACTGTATGTTAGCGAAGAAACCTGTCAAATATTTTTTCTCCTTAAAAACAGTGAAAAACGAAGAAAAGAGAAACAAAATGGGGAGAGAGAGAGAGAGAGAGAGAGGGACCTGTTCGTTAACGTATTTTTCGAGATCGGGGAGGATGTCAGGATTGTAGGGATTGACGGCAACCAGCTGCTCCACTGTGTATGAGACTCCTTCTTCTTCTTCTTGTTGAGGTTTCTGAGGAGCCTCTCTTTCCCTTCCCATTCTTTTACCTTTTTTTAAATTTCGATTTAATTTTTTTATGACTTATTATCTATCACTGATTCAATTTTTAATCTGTGTGATGGTTTTAAGAGAGCGAGAGGGATTGCGAACAGATGATGAAGAAGGTTTTCTTTAGGGTACAGAAAACATTATCAATAAATTTCTTTAAAATACCTCTATGCCCCCCCTCCTCCCCCTCTTTTTTATTTTTTATTTTTTTTTCCTTTTACGAGCCACAATTATTTATTTATTTATTTATTATTATTATTATTGGATACAGGAGGCAAGTCCTTGTTTATTCTTTAGGGTGTGATCAAGCTCGGTCCATAATAAATATTAGTTAACTCACTCGCACTTATATATAGATAAAATAATTTTATTTTTTTAAGCAAAAAAAACAAATAAATATGTAGATTCTTTCAATATGTTTTTGGCTATAAAAACAATTTTAATAAAAAATTAAAAAACTTATATATATCTAATTAAATAAATCAAATATTATATATTAATAAATGTAAGAAAAAAAAAGAGTTAATTATAAGTAAAGTCTAAACTAAAAAAACCAAAAAATAAATATAAATTAAGGTATTTGATCTCGCAATATGGGTATATATCTAATTGTGTTTAATAATTTTGTTTTTTTTAAAATACAATTATTTAATCAAACAATTATTCATTCCAATAAAACAATGTTCATCCAATAAAAAATTATTTTCTTTTTCAAAATATCAAAAATGGGCATCTCATATTTATATTTAATTAATTTATTTAATCTAATTAAAAAATAAAATATCTTTAAAAAATAAATTTAAAAAAGAACAACAAATAAAAAGACCCGATATAACCCGAGTTATTTTTAAAATCAATGAAAAATTATATAGAAAGAAAATTTAAAAAAAAATAACAGAGTTCAATCTCCAATTAAATAAATATTTAAGGATGAAATTGTAAAAATATGAGCTTAAAAAAAATAAACTTGGGTTAATCTCTCAACCCATAACCCGTGCAATTTTAGACCCTGACTCAATTAAAAAGTTAAATTCTCAACCAATTTAATGTCGAAAGATGAAGCTAAAAAATATTAATTTAAAAAATTTACCAACATAAAAAATAACAATAAAAAAATAAAGATCAAATTTAATAGGAAAAGAAATTGAAGAATGATGAAATCGTAAAACAACATCTAATCATAAAAATAATTCAAATGAAACAAATATCAATAAAAAAATAGGGAACAAATCTGACATAAAAAATTAAAGGATGATGAAATTAAAAATTAAATTTCATAAACTACTTCAAATAAAACAAATAGCAATTAAAGAAACAAAGACAAAATCTAAAGGAAAAATCAATTGAAGGGCTGTTTCGAAATTTTATAGGGTTAGAACAAAAATCGAGGTGTAGAGAAAAAAAATAAAAGGTTGTTAGTACCAAATCGGAGCTCCTTCCACCACACGTAACACCAGGATCAAGAGATCGTTGAGACGATTCGAACGTCGTCCTGAAAACTATCGTTTGATCATCTAACACCTTTCCACACGTAGCTCAAATGGCGCGGGAGCAACCCACGTGGTGACAAGTGTAGTTGCGTCAACTGTTTTTTTAATAAATAATATTGTATTTTTAAAATTACTAAATTGCTCCTCCATCGACCTGATTATATCGGAAAAAAATCATAGTGAAATCACCAAAACGCCCTTGATAACTAGTGAATGTGGTTTTACTTTTTAAGAGTAATTTAGTTATTTTAATGTGCATAAAAATACAAAAAATCCCATGGGCATCAATTTTAGAAAATTTGATTCCAATGGTAATGTAGTCATTTTACTATAAATAAAAAATAAAAATAAAATAGATCAATATATCCCTTATCACTATAGTAATGATCAATGGACCCTTGTAAAAAAGTTGATATTACCTCCAATAGATAGTAATTTAGTTATTTTTCTTGTTTTGAGAAGGGCAAATGGACTTTTACTATCAATTGCTATAACGATTTTCTCATAGTTTTTAGATTTTCATATAATTGTTTAGGATTGGTTTGTTAAAATCAAATCTAGTTCACATTGTTTTGTCTAAAAAAAAATAAAATAAAATCGAGCTTGAGTTTTATATTTATCTTCAAATTATTTCAAGTTTAATTCACTATTTTTTTAATCAACTCTATCTTCTTCATTAGTATACAAAATGAAATAAAAATAATAGTTTTAAGATAAACTTTAATTGAAAATTAACAAGTTTTGTTTCAATGTTATATATTAGGGTACATTTTTTTCCCGGAAAGTGGTTTTCGGAAAATCATTTTACAAACTTTCCAGTGTTTGTTTGCCATTATAAAAGTTGGTCAATAAAAAACACTTTCCGATCAACAAAAAATATTATTCTGTCAAATAAAAATTTGACATGATTTCCAGGAAAGTATTTTCCTTTTATTTTGGGCGGAAAACACTTTCTAAAAGTTGTGAAAAATTTAGAAATATCATATTATTTGCTAATTATGTCAAATTTGGTCCTCAAACTTTTGATTGCTATGTATTTTGTTTGAATTTTTTTTTCAATTTCATCCCTTAAAATTTAATTTAATCTAATTTTTACATTAACTTTGGTTCTTATTTTTATGACTTTTTTTTACTTTTCTTTTATCATTTTTTTAATTGAAATTTTTTATCTATCAAATGCGGTCATCGGTCTTTTGATTGTTACTTATTTTATTTAAAAAAATTTATGAAATTGTAATTATTATTATTATTATTTTAATTTCATCATCTTTCAATTTTTTTATCTGTTATATTTTATCTCTATTATTTTGATTATTATTTATTTTATTTGATATAATTTATGAAATTATATTTTTTTTCAATTTCATTCTCATTCAACTTTTTAATTTGTAAGATTTGTTTCTTATTATTTTAATAAACTTGAAAAAAAAACATTAATAAGCTATTTTCCAGCTCATTTTCTATAACATAACCAAACACTGTAAAGTGTTTTCCAACTTATTTTTCATGACACTACCAAACATCGGAAAATAATTTACTTTCCCGGAATTCACTTTCCAAGGAAACCACTTTCCAATAGAAAACTATTTTTCTGCAAACAAATAGGGCCTTAGTCTCTTACTTCAATTTATATATATTTTATAATTATTTTGTATCCATGAAATAACATAATATTATTTTATAATAAGTTTTTTTTTAGAATAAACATACAAAAATATATTTTATATTCACAAACATTTCAAGTAAACTATTTAAGTTTGTTTATAATAATATTTAAGTTTTATTATAAAAATAATCAAACTTTAAATCTAAGTTTAAATGACTCTTTTTTTTAATCATAGTTTAACTCAAGCATAATGGATTGTCTTATTGTCTATTTTTCCAATAAAACTCCAAAATTAAATTATGTTAACTCGAGTTTTATATAAGAAGTTAACACTCTAATAAATATGTACATGAGAAAATACCACACTTTCTTATTTCTTTTTTTTTTTTCATAAAGAGGACCCTATAACCCACAATAGATGGTTAAGAGTCTGTTTAATTTTGTATTTCAAAAGTATTTTTTTAAATAAAAAAACACTTTAAAAAGCAATTGTTACTATACATTCAAACACCTCCTAAATAGTCACAAAGTTAATGTTAGTAGTTAGCGGGGTAAGGCGATTACTACAACAAACTAAAATGGACATCACTATAAAAATAAGGGGTTACTCTTGCCTTCTTTAGTACTTGGACATTTTCTAATCTCTAATACTCTAGAGGAAGGAGTTGAACCTATGACCTCTTGCAATTGTAAGGAACTCACCACCACTAGACTAGAGGCTTATTGGTCCTCGTTTTTTTATTTCTGGTATCCAGCTTTGGTATTCGATGCCATAATGGATTTTCAAATTAAACTCCTCTAAATGCACTAGGCTGATATAAGGGTGCCCCGTAAAATAGCTACATTAGAAAGATTTGGTCTCGAGTAACATGTAAGCTAGTTCAAAGACATCTTATTAAAAAAAAAGTTAGCAAGAGAAAATGTACAAATATAAAAAAAAAAAACGACATTAAATTTCATGTTCAAATGAACGGTATCACTTGGTTAAGTGCAAAACGACATTGTTTAGCTACTTTTGAGTAATAAACAATGTTATTTTGTTAGAAAAAAATAAATTATTTTTTAAATGTTCATCCTAACCTACAAAACAATCCTTGATATTTTTTATAGTTTTCCACTTTTAAATGTAAAACAACATCGTTTTGATTCACCCATCAAGAATCTTGAATGTTCATTTAATGTAATCTCATTTATATGTTATAACCTATATTTGTTAGTGTATATTCTTTGGATTCAATCAGTTGGTTACACATGACACTGACTTTATTTATGTAAGAAATATATTTATTATTAATAAATATATTATTTATCTTTGATATTCATTTATGTTTGATTAATGAGTCTAGAGTAAATATAAAATTCTTGGAATAAAAATTCTTCAAAAAGGAAAAGATAAAGTGATTATAATTATGAGATTCTTATTATATCAAAGTATTGTTCCTAAATGTTCATAGTTGATGCTCTATTAAGGTTTGACATTAATTAGAGTCATTGAGACTGTTACATGTTATGTTATTTATGAAAGAAAACAGTTGTTCTTATAGGTTAAGGTATGAGGGATACATGGAACTAATACGTGGGTGTTGCTTAATTTCGCAAGTGCACGAATATTAACAAGTAATAAAGTGATGAGTAGAGTATCGTCCCACGAGGATTTGTAAAAATTACTACTAATTACTAAAGTCTTTTAAATTATGATTTATTTGAGGAATCGAATGAGATAGTTTATGAAACAAAAATTAATGATTAAAAACAAACAACCAATTGATTAAATATTAATGAATTCAATTGTACTGGTTCTAGGATTTCTGAATTACCGCAACTATTCATATGTGAACTTTCTCAATTAAATTAATTACTCCTAACATTGATAATCAGGTTTTTCTAATTTAAACAATAATCTCTCTCGAGTATCAATGAATTATTTCGACAAGCAAATTTCATATACTCTACAAAAGTTCTGAACTTGTCGAAATTTATTAAGTACCGTAAAACCTGTAACGATTATAAAAGTTCCTAGGATATCTCTATCCTCTACTTAAGATATTTCAAACAATAACTAAAATAATTATCACTTCTCAGTCTCAAATTGAATTCTAAATCATGCAGATGTTGGTCAAACATACACAAGCATTACACATAGAATGAAATACTCAACAACTTAATGTAATAATTCAATCGAAGAAATTATTCACATATTTATAGTAAGGTTACATCAAAAATCCTAGAATAAAAGTCTACTCCATAGTTAAATTAAAGAGAAACAAACTTGATACGATAAACATCACTCAAAAGCAGAGAATGACAGTGGAATAGATAGGTGTCCTCCAAATCTTCTCTATTTTTGCCTCTTTGTGTCGCCTTTTCTTCTTCCTTTAGTCTATTTCAGGGTTTCTCTATGTATGCACGTTTCCTTTGCAGACCCCTCTTTTTTTCTTTTATATTGTGGCCTTTTTACCCCCGCTAGAATAAAAATAGTTTTCTTTTCTGATTTGAATTCCTTCCTACCTAGACATTGCGGGCCAGATTTGAGGCAGGAAACGTGTGAATTCAAAGATCTCTATTTCTGGAGAAATTATAGAAAATCAAATCTTCTTTCCAACGACACCAATTTTTCAATTTTTGGACCTCTGAGACTTGAGATAAGGGCTATAAACCGAGATAGTATTTGGAGTGCAGGAAGTTCGGGTCTGATTCAATCCTTGTTTTTCGACTCGCTTTTTGGGCTTCGAAACAGCAAAACTGAGTTATATACCCTTCATATATTTTTGAGACCTTCATCGCAGATATTTAAAAATGGTGATGAACATTTGGAACTGAGTTGTATAGCTTCCTTTGCAGCACATAATAAATCAATGTTCGGTTTTACTGTCAGATTCTGCCTGCTCAATAATCTAGTATCTGAAAACACATTAATTTCCCATGAGGTCAATAGTTCAAAAAGGGATCCGAATTTCTAATTATCTTGTGCAACACATCCAAAATATTTCAAAATCAAGCATGAATAGTGGAAAATATACATGCTAAAAATTCTCTTATCAGTGGGTACTTATCAAATGATATATACACTGAATTGACTCGCATGAAGAGTTTTTATATAGAGATCACTTATGTCTATGGAAAGACTCATGTGTCAATTTATAAGTGATCCTTAGACTTGAGATCATCAAGTTATCTTATATAGAGAATGTTATGTTTTTACCCTCATTACTTGTTGTCTTAATCAATGGTAACAAATAGGCAAATATTTGGTATTGCATGAACTATATGAAGGTATTTGAATGATCAAGAAAGGATTCATCACCCTAGGTGAATTGAAAAAAAAATGTTTAACATATTCTCAAATAGTGTTGATTATGAAATTCTTACGCAAGATGGAACGAGATTTAAAGAGAGTTTCAAACCTTATTAAAAAATCAATGATTATAGTATTAAAAACAAATCTTGATTACACAAGTTGGAACGAGATTTAAAGAGAGTTTCAAACCTTATTCAAAAAATCAATGATTATAGTGTTAAAAACAAACATGTTTGATATAGCATATACACTCAATGCTATAATGTCGAAATCAAATTTTTTTTTATAAAGAGATAATGATTATATTAAGAAACTTGTCACTTAAAAGTTAAGTTAAACCACTTATGATTTTTCTAATATTTAGAAGATCATAATATATTTCTTGACGGTGCATTTGTTCTTCAAATATAAATTAGTTAATTGGTGAATTGATAATAAATTAATTTATTTAATTTATTTAATCATATTTTATTTAAGACATGACTTATATTTGGTCTAACATATTTGAGAACTTAATGGGTCATACACATAAGAATCATTTGTTAGAAATTAAATTAGAATAATTAATCAAGAATAATTGATTATAAATAAGTTTTAGAAATTGAAAACTAGAATGTAATTAATATGGAGAATTATAATTCTAGACTTAGCAAAATCAAGAAAAGACTTGGTTGCATAAATTTCTAAAACTATCATAAAATAATATATGTAATATTATTCAGGAGACAAAATGATATTTTGATATTTATAGGGTTATTAAGTTTTCTCTATAAATAGAATGTTATACTTTATATTATCTACACAAAAAATATTATACACATTTCATCTATACAAATAGGTAGAGTAGAGAAAAGAAAGAGCTAGCATATAAGAAATGGTGACTCCTCTCTCCTAAAAAGAGTTTTAGGAGGTTTTT
>Ga0325403_1006088_pt1 | contig 11446 bp, 6 predicted proteins | sample PopdelMetagenome_19_FD_205665 | JGI IMG/M metagenome (GOLD analysis project Ga0325403, IMG submission 205665) | Populus deltoides microbial communities from Bellville, Georgia, United States - Xylem-PdKOR-R4 | ecosystem: Host-associated > Plants > Phyllosphere > Stem > Wood/Secondary xylem...
GTAATTCTTAGTGTAACATTGTCGATGGTTGTGCCAAGGAGGAGGAAATTCAGAATATTGTTAAGAATGAAATTTGTGTTGTAGTGGGCAATGAATGTGATACCAGCTTCTGGAATGATCTATGGCTTGGTAATTCTAGGTTTGCAGAGATTCCCAAGACTTTTTAATCCTTCACAAGATAAAGCTTCTTCTATTGCTAATATGGGAATATGGGATGGTTTAAATTCGATATGGAACTTCAAATGGAGAAGATCTCTTAGAAACCTAATTGAATAGGATGTACTCTGTCAAGTCTGTGTGGTCTACTTTCTCCAACTTGTCGATCTAGCAATTTCATTTCCTTCAAGTGTATATGGAAAGGTATAGTCGTCCCTCCCAGGATGGAAGTATTTTGTTGGCTTGCCATTGGGGGTAGAATCAACACTAGAGGGGTCTTGGTTAGAAGAGGCATTATTGGAGTTGAGGAAGGTTCCTGCCCTGTTTCTTCTTTGGAAACAGCATCTGTGGAGCATCTTGTCATCCACTGTCAAAATCACTAGAAAATCTGGACAAAATCCTGTGAATGGTGGGGCCTCTCTTGATGTTGCCCAAGAAATTTTCCTGACCTTTTTCAGCAATGGGAAGTCCTTGTTGAAGGAAAATTCCAAAGGAAGGTATGGTTTAAGCTTTTTTTGAATGCATTGGTCTTCAAAATAAAATTCCAGATTGTGACACCATATTCCTCCTTATTTTAACTAGATTTTGGGTATGGATTAAAGCTTTAGATTCTGACTTCCCATACTGTGCTCTTGATCTACTTTTATCTGGTGATGGTTTGAAAAAACTGGTCAAATATTAAGAAAATTAATTCAGTTGTTTGTTGGTCCCCCGAGGAACATGTTATTCGGAATCAATGTGGGGTGGTTCTAGGGGTTTTCTCTATTCCAGTGGGAAATAAAGAATCATATGAGGCTGAATTGATTGCAGCAATTAAAGCTCTGGAATTATCATCATATAGGCAGGACTTAGGTATTTTGTCATTGAAGCAGACTCTGCAAATGTGGTTCAATGGATGACTAAACCCCTTATCAGGTCGTGGCGCTTTAATGATCTTTTCATCCTAGCAGGTAGATTTTCATCTTGCTTGGGTCCAGTATCCTTCACTCGTACGTACACCAAGGGAGATTAGTCACCGTGCAGATGTTCTTGCTATACAAGGAGTCCGTAGAGCAGAAGAGTTTGTGGCATTGCTATGAAAATCTCTAATTCAGATACATTATCTATGGTGTATCTGCTTGGTGCTGGTCTGACTTCGGGTTGGGTTGGAATGAACATCAGATACATCATCGAGGCTAGAGGATGCAGAAAGCTAATGGCATACAGTTCAAGCATAAATGACCTGAGTTTTGATTGCTTGAGTTAGTGCAGTTTTTTTGCCTTGCTAGGAAGTTATGATGAGGGAATTAACAATAAAGTTTTTTTGAAAACTTATTGTCCTAAGAAATAATTAGGCAGACAAGTGATTTATTCACATTTGAGCATTTGTCAAGTTCAAGAGCATTTCATCTCTATTGTCTTTTATAATAAGCAAAAAAAAAAAAAAAAAACTTAAACATTATAAATTTATCAACAATTACATTTATATAATCTTAGCTTGAAAGTATTCCAGATTAAAATATCTGACTAATAAATCAATCAATAAAATATTGATTGATTCCAGCACATACTACAAGCAAATGTTCCCAAAAATCTGATTTCTTTCACAAAAATGCAAATTTGGCTTTTTATGACAGTGACATCCTGCAGTCTGCATGGAGGATCAAAATGTAAGCAAAATCCCATGCCCAAAAAACACAACCCCAGCTTGCAATTGAACTGTACGGGAGTATAGAATATATATATATATATATATATTCGAGTCAATCTATCAAATCCACAACTCAAATAAAAAAATTGAAATAACTTTAAAAAAACTTGATTTAACTCAAATTAATTTGTCAAATCTATAAATCTAGTCATAAGATTGATATAACTCAATAAAAAATAAATAAAAATAAATTGTGAAACTTAATTCTCAATCGATTCTATCGGATCTAATGTTAAATGATGAAATTTATAAAAATTTTAATTAAAAAAAAAGCTAAGTCAATATATGTTAACCCGTTAAGTACTATTCCAGAGTTATTAGGCTGAAATAATCCCATAAAAATCAAATCAAAATAAATAATGAAGCTTAATTATCAATTAAACACAATATTAAATGATAAAATTAAGAAAAAAGTCAGTTATAAAAAACTGAGTCAACTAGATTAATTTGTTAAACATGCAACTTAGATCATAAGACATGGACAACCCAATAAAAAACAAATCTAATGTTGAAGGACATGAGACCAAAATAACTTCTTGAAAAAAAATAATAACCTAATTTAACTGGGGTTAAAATACCAAAATTCGCGACCCTGATTATGAGACTAAAATATCCTAATAAAAAAGAAATTGAAATAAATTATGAAAGCTTAATTTCTAACCGACATAATATTCAATGATAAAATTGAAAAGAAATTCAATTAAACAAAAAACATAAAAAAAACAACCCAAGTCAACTCGAAATTAATATATTAAGAACTATTCTCAGGTCATGAGACCGAATTAACCTAATAGAAAGCAAATAAAATAAATTATGAACCCTAATTCTTAATTAAAACTAATATTGAATGATAAAATTTTAAAAAATAAAATAAAAAGGAATAAAACCCTAACCAACTAGGTTAATTCGCCAAATCCGTGATCCGTATATTGTGAGTGAGATAACCCAATAAAAAAATCTAATATTAAAAAGATAAAATAAAAAAACAAAACATTGATGGCAAAAAAAAAAAATACAACAACAACTGTATTTTTTAGAGTCACACAAAAACATGTGGGGAAAATATAGGGAAAGTATTATTGTTATAGTACTTTCCTCACATGTTTTAGATTATAGATATATTAGTGGAGCGAGATACTTTGATACATATAAATGTTAAAGAATCAATATTCTCTATTTATAAAAAAACAAATAAAATATTCTCTACTTACAATACGTAGATATCAACACTATTGTTAAAGTATCAATATTCTCTACTTATAATACTTAGATATCAACACTATTGTTAAAGTATCAACATTATCTGCTTATAAAAGAAGGAAAAAATACTCACAATTGTTTTTTAAATTGTGATAAAATGTTTTAGTTTCATTTGCTAATTTATGTTTTTATGAATGCAAATCCAATATTTACAGTAAAATGCTGATTTAGTTTATGCGTGTGCGTGCATGTGTAAATATGCTTGCACATATGTGTATTTTTAATTCATTTTTTTAAGTCCGATGTAGCGAGATACTTTAATATATATATATATATATATAAGTGTCCAAGTATCAGATAAAAAAAAGTGTCAGAATCCTTTGCATTGGTAGGAAGTTAATCCTAGGGAATTAACAATATTTTTTTTTGAAAATTTTTTATTGTCCTAAAATACAGTTAGGCAGACAAGTGATTTATTCACATTTGAGCATTTGCCAAGTTCAAGAGCATAGACAACATTAAAAAAGGCAGGTAATACCCTATTATGATAGAAAGCATTTCATCTCTATTGTCTTTTATGATAAGCCAAAAAACCAAAAAAAAAACTTAAACGTTATAAATTTGAATTTTTTGAAAACAAGTGATTTATAGCTGGTTTAGGGAAGTTTGATGATTCTTGAATGGGCGATGTTGCTTTTTTACTGCAGCATGATGCGACATCAGAGGAAATCATCTTGTATGACCGTTGTTTCTTGATAGTGGCCGTTGGCAGTACGTAGTTTTGGCTAATTAGTTAATCCAAGTACATGAAGACGAGTACATAATAATTATTTGAAAAGTTCAAATACATGAAGATAAGTACAAAAAGAACATGAGAAAAACTATTAATTCTAGTATAAGTGTATAGCAAATGGTGTTTTAATACAATCACATTTTTTTGCCTTTTCATTTTTTTGTTCCTGTGTATAAATTAGAGGAAATAATAGAGAGAGGAGAAAAAAAAAATGTTAGAGATAAATATGCACAGATAGATTGCAACCAAAAAAAAAATGAAATTAAATATGCGAAAGAAAAGAAAAAATGAAGTACGAGAGAGAAAGAGAGAGAGAGAGAGAGAGAGAGAGAGAGAGAGAGAGAGAGAGAGAGAGAGAGATGCAAAAAAAGAAGAAAAAAGAGGGAGAATAGGAAAAGAAATGAAAAAGAAAAAGAAGGAGGGCCAATTTGTTAACTTTTGGTACCGAAGTACACCTCAATCATAATTAACCCACATGCGGTTGTTTAATTCTGATTCTCTACATTGGCTTTTTTTTATGACAGTGATTGTTTTGTGGTTAAAACGTGATTTTAATTAATTTTGTTTTGTATTTTCTTTTATTCTACAGGTAATATAATAAAATTGAGATATGGAAATTCAGAAAGCACTATTTTTAAATATTGAGAATAGGGACAGATCCTGCAGTCTGCATGGAGGATCAAAATGTAAGCAAATTAATCCCATGCCCAAAAAACACAACCCCAGCTTGCCATTGAACTGTACGGGAGGATAGAATTTGCTTGTTATACTGTACAGCTCCTGCATGGCTGTGTCCAGTAATGTGCCAAACAATTTTTTTTTATGTTCTTATTATCTTGATAAAAACAGATATAACTTTCCGGCAGGGAAAAAGAAAAGATACTGCGACAAAATATCAAAAAGGAAAATAAATGTAATTTGTGGTTATTAACGCTTTTTCTTCCTTTAAATACCGAAGAAATCAGCAGCTAGTGATCAGTTGAGGAGTGGAACCTCTTGCCTTTGAGCCACAGTGGTTAATTTCACCTCCCCTTCATTTGTTCACCTTTCATTTAGTGAGTTTCTCTAAGCTACAAAATGGATTCTTCTGAGCAAATGAATGGCACCATCTATATGGATCCTGACTTGTACAAAGCTGCAGCTGAAGGCGATATCGGTCCCTTTGAGAATTATCAAACCTGCCTTGATCAGTTATTGACTCCAGACGAGAACACCATTCTTCATGTCTACTTAGGAAACCAAAGTAGGGAACTGGGATTCACTGATTTTGTTGATAAAATTCTTGAAATGTGTCCACCACTGTTATTCCAGGCCAATAAGAAAGGTGAAATCCCACTCCATTTTGCAGCAAGATATGGTCATTCCAATGTGGTAAAGGTCCTCATTGACTGTGCCAAAGCTCTACCTACTGATCCAGAGAGCGGCGTATCAGAAGCAAAAAAGATGTTGAGGATGACCAATGAAGAGCAAGATACAGCGTTGCACGAGGCAGCTCGAAATAGGCGGAGCCATGTGGTGGAAATATTGACTAAAGAGGACCCTGAGTTTTCATATTCCGCCAATGTTCATGGAGAAACTCCACTTTATATTGCTGCTTCCATTGGCTGGTTTTGGACCGCAGAACGAGGAAAGGCGGTCTATGAAATCTTAGAAAATTGCATCTCAGTGGACTACGGCGGCCCTAATGGTAGAACTGCTCTACACGCTGCAAGCAGGAGAGGAGATGATGGTAAGATTTTGCGCTCACGTCTAGAGAATTAATTAATTTATATATAATAGTGTAAACTATAATTTAAAATCCACGTATGTTTGATTTTATATATCCGTGTTTGCTTCATAATTAGCTTTTTTTTTTAAAAAAACTTTGTGAGTTTAAGTATGGGATATATATATATATATATATATATATATATAGTAATTCACATAAGCTCCAAATCATTTATTTATTTCATGAAAAATGGTTTTTTTAAAAAAAATTTGTGTTTCTTTGTCATTAAAAAAACTTAAACAACGAAAATATTTTTCAATTAAAGAAAAATTTGACTTGGTTTTAGGAAAGTAATTTTTTTTATTTTGGACGGAAAACACTTTTCAGAAATTATAAAAATTTTAGAAATGTCATGTTATTTACTGATTATATCAAATTTGATTCTCAAACTTTTAATTGCTATATATTTTATTTTCAATCTTTTTTTTTATTTCATCTCTGTTGATTTTTATAATTTGATTTAATTTGATTTTTATATCAACTTTAGTCCTCATTTTTATCATTGTTAATTTGTTTTTTCTTATCATTAATTGAATTTTTTTATTTATAAGATTTAGTCCTTATTTTTTTATTGTTATTTATTTTATTTGAAATAATTTATAAAATTATATATTTTTTTAATTTTATTTTTTTTATTTTTTATCAGTTAGATTTAATTTTTATTATCTTGATTGTTATTTATTTTATTTGAGATCATTTATGAAATTAGATTTTTTTTCAATTTTATTCTTATTCAACTTTTTAATTTATAAGATTTGCTCATTATTATTTTAATAAACTTGAAAAAAATATTAATAATTTTTTTTCCAACTTATTTTACATGACATAATCAAATACTAGAAAATATATTTTTCAACTTATTTTTCATGATACTACCAAATATTAAAAAATAATTCATTTTTTAAAAAATTATTTTTCAAGAAACCACTTCTCCAAAAGAAATTATAAAACGGGGCATAAGTGAAATCTCTGTTGTTCATGACGGAGAACTTTTATTCCTTGTTTTGTTGGTTTCAGAGACAGCAAGAAAATTGTTAGAGAAAGAAAAAAAGTTGACGAGAACAACCGATGACAACGGCTGGTCACCACTTCACTACGCTGCCTATTTCTCTACTTGGTTAAATATTTCAGCTGTGAAAGTATTACTAGAATATGATGCGTCCGCGGCCTACATTGCTGAAACAGAGAAGAAGAGAACAGCACTTCACATTGCTGCTACTCAAGGACATGTAGACAAAATGAAAGAGATTGTTTCTGGATGTCCAGCTTGTTGTGAGCTAGTTGATAACAGAGGTTGGAATGCCCTTCACTATGCTGTGGCAAGTAAAGATAGAAAAGTATTCGTCCAATGTCTGAAGATTCCAGAGATTGCAAGACTTAAAACGAAGAAGGATGACAAAGGAAACACGCCCTTCCATCTAATTGCTGCTTTAGCGCACGAGAAGAAGGAATGGAGACATGTTTTTTATAAATATTGTTATGGTGAAGGGGACATATATGGTCTTAATAAGCGAAAGCTAAGCGTCAAGGACATTTATAGAGGAAATTTTGGAGAGATAAAGGTAATAAATCCTCTATGAATTAACTGTTGTGATAATTAATGCATCCATGAAACACAATATATCCATCAATGAATCAATTTCTCGATTTCTCAATTTGGGTTTTGAAGATAATTAAATCACAGCAAACTGGTTTTCCTTTGCATCTAAGATTCTCTTAGCTCCGCATCTTAATCATGTCCATCAAATGGATCTACATAACTTTTGTTCAGTTTTAATGTATTATTTTCTGTTGGGATCAGTTATGTATCATCTTACGAGTATCTTCTATATTTTAATTGTTTTGTTTTAAAAATGTTTTTTATTTAAAAAAATTGAATTAATATTTTTTATTTCTTTTATAATTTTGATAAGCTGATATTAAAAATAAAATAAAATTTAAAAATATTATTTTAAAATATTTTAAAATAAAAAATACTTTTAAAAATTATCTAAATCGCAGTACTAAATATAAAAATAAAGTAATCTGAATAACTTAATAATCTTTTTTATTTGGAATGAAGTTATTTCATTGATTTTGTTAAGTTTTTCATCTACATGTAACTGTTTTATAAAAACATATATTATTCAATAAAAAAACAAAAGTAGTACAAATGAATGAAAAAAAAATACAATTAATTAAAATTTTAAAAATCTGAGAATTAAAGTTGAAAAATCTAATAGAAACTTAACATAATCTTACAAGCATTTAAGGAGAGTAACAATAAACAATAATATACAGTAATCTTAGTTTTCTTTTCGGGGATAATTGGGCTAATCTAAAGCATGCGGTTTAATTTCAATCAAATTAGTTTTTGTTACCTTCTAATATATACAGTAACAAAAAGGATTTGATTGCAAACAAAGGCTCGGAAGTTGATATATGATAAATAGCTAAAAATGTTGGATTATTTGTTTAAATTTTTAGATTGAGTTGGTTTTTTAAAAATAATATTACAATCTTATTGATCAAATAATTATAAATTCAAATCTCACTATTTCAATTTTAATTAATAAAATTTAAATACAAGATAATATAAATAAAATTTTTTTAAAAAAAATTCACTTAAAAAAATATTCTAGAAAGTAATAAAAAATTATTTTTAAAACCTCTTTAACATCTTAACATATTTTACTCAAAATATATGTTTTTGCAGAAAGATATCCTAGAATCCCTTGAAGATGTTGGCAGTGGACCGATTAGTCGCGGTCCCTTTGTTTTGAAAAAGAAAAACAATGATGAGGAAAACAAAGAGGAAGAGGAAGCTTTGAGTAAAGCAAGAGAGTCTCATCTAGTTGTTGCGGCGCTGATAGCAACGGTAACATTTGCAGCAGCATTCACCCTACCTGGCGGGTACAAGAGCGACCGAGGCACAGCAATTCTAGCTAAAAAAGCTGCTTTTATAGTATTTGTCATATCAGATGCAATGTCAATGGTACTCTCTATTTCTGCTGTTTTTATCCACTTTTTGATTTCGCTGATTCATGGTTTTGAATTGGTTAAGAGGAAAAATATAAGTGAGGAAGCCGCTATAAAATTATTTGGGGTTGGCACGTTGTTGACCATGATTGGCATGGGTATAATGATTATCGCATTCGTCACGGGCACATACACGGTTCTAGAAACTTCTTTGGAGCTTGCTATCAGCACTTGTCTCATTGGTCTGAGCTTCTTCTTCATTGTGCTTTTAGTCTTGAGGTTCATTCGCAAGGATTTAAAAGATAACCATCAATTCTAAATTTTCTATCAAATAAAAATCAGTTGTAATTTCCTTATTGTTTTTTTTTTAATTTGTGATGTCATATGTTCAGAAATTATGTGGTTGGTTGCCAAATCAGTTGTCAATTTATTTCTTTTATTGTAATTGATGCACATCACAAGACTTGTGGTAAAAACCTCTGACACTATTGTTTATTTATTTATTTTCATTTTCCTATTAATGACTAAAATTTAGCGACACAGATACTAGATGGGACAGAGTGCAATTTGCTTTGATAGTTTGTTTGTAATTCAAGATTGTAAAGTGGTTGTTTTGTGTTTAAAAAATGTTATTAGATTTTTTTATTTTAAATTAATTTTGTATCGTTTTATATTTTTTTAATATGTTGATATTAGACATAAATTTTTAAAAATAAAAATAAATAAATTATTTAATATATTTTTAAATAAATAATATTTTAAAAAACAATAACTTATTTTGAAATGTGGGATATGCCAAGTTTCATTCTTCTTTGGCTCTTGTGTCAGCTAACTAGCTAGCTTGCTCGCTCCATGAAGTCAGACCTGACAAACCAGACTGCTCTTGAGATACGAAGATAAATTCCATCTCACAAAAGAGAGAGTGTGAAGGAGGAGTGCTCAGTTTGAAGTGAAAGCGAAAAAGACAACAATTTGATTTTAAAAAAATAAATTTAATGGGGCAAACACTTATCTGAGTCCCTTGATGATCCACCTATGCTGCATGATATGAGGCAGTCATTACCCCCACCACTTCAAGAATTTGATAATAGAATTTTGATAAGTGAAATGGATAGCATATTCAGACTTTAAATTTGTGATTTTATTCTCTGAAAAATAAGTATATATTAAGTATCTTATTAAAATGTTTACAAGATATTTAAATAAATTAGAAAACTCTATCTCTATAAGGAAACAATTTAGAATTCAAAAGCATAAAAAAAAATATAAAATCTGAAGTAAAATAACAAATCCAAAAAAAAATCTCGAACAAATAACAAATGAGCCGAAGTAGCGATTTTTGGGCTTAATTTTGGAAGATCTAGTTGTCTAATAAATAATGGACTGGCTTCCCACAAGGAAACAACTTATATAATTTCTTGTAAAAATTTGATCTCGACCAACCATCGAATCCCTTGTTATCTCTGTTTTTGGGAATATGATATTTAAAATTTACACTTGTCAAGTTTTGAGTCGGATATTGATAATGTTTTGGGTTTGAATTCAAGTATAGATAATACCGAAACCTAACCCGTGAATTCTTATCATCATCCCTTTACAAAGATTTGAAAACTTCTTACCTACTAAAATGTTTGAAAAGCTTAAAGAAATTTGAAAATTAATTTTTTAAAATACATATATTTTTAAATAATATTAAGAAAATAAAAAACTGAAAACTCTAAGTCACAAAAAATCTTAGAATACTTAGGAAATAATAATAAAAATAAAACATAGTTGGGTATTAATTAGGTGAACCATACACTCATTTGTATGCTAAAAAATAAAAGCGAGTTAAGTTATATCCACACTAGGTTGGATCCCAATCAAACTAGGTTAAAACCCATCTCAATTAGATGAGAGGATTCCTAGTACAATATATGTTGAGCTGTGATATTTTTGTTAAAGAATCATCTTAATCCAAAAACTTAAACTATTAGATGAGGTCTAAAGATATGATTTATATTATTCTCTAACACACTCCTTCAAGTGAAAGCCTTTTGAGCTTAAAACTTGCACAAACTCACACTACCTTTTGCTTAATTTTTATTAAATAAATGGAGATAGTGAGATTTGAACTCGTGGCTGCTTGGTCATTAAGGCTTTGATACCATGTTAAAAAATCATTTCAACCCAATAACTTAAACTGTTATATGAGTTTCTAAGATATTATTTATATTATTCTCTAACACCCCTTCAAGTAAAAGCTCTTTGGGCTTTAAACTTGCACATGTTCACAGTATATTCTGCTTAATTTTTATCAAATAAATAAGAATGGTGAGATTCGAACTTGTGATCCCTTGGTCATCAAGGCTTTTGATACCATATCAAAAAATCATCTCAATTTAAAAGGTTAAACTGTTAAGTGAGGTCATAAGATATAATTTATATTCTCTAATAGTTTTCATCCCTAATTTTTATGGGGTTCCTGGGTAACATAATTTTAGTCCCCTATCTCTAATTCTTTTCTAAATTTGATCGTCAACCCAACTATAACTTTCATCCAACTAGTCCCAAGAATTCTCAATTGGATTTGTCCATAAAAATTTTTCTGAAGAATTTTCTCAACCGAGTCCACACTTAAAGATGACTACAAAGTATATTTGAGGATGAAAGGATTAGATTGATAATTCCTAGATACATTCTGGACCTAATTGCTTAAATATATAGTGGACACAACTGAGAAAGGGTAATAACGAATAATGCGCATATGAGAATATTCCAAGACATCTCTTCTTTGGAAAAGATTTATTAGAGTTTGTGGAGGAGTACATCCTAATCATATCCGAATGATATTAATGTAGATCAAAATTTTAATTGCAATCGGTGGTGATTTAGTTTAGTA
>Ga0325403_1006090_pt1 | contig 11444 bp, 10 predicted proteins | sample PopdelMetagenome_19_FD_205665 | JGI IMG/M metagenome (GOLD analysis project Ga0325403, IMG submission 205665) | Populus deltoides microbial communities from Bellville, Georgia, United States - Xylem-PdKOR-R4 | ecosystem: Host-associated > Plants > Phyllosphere > Stem > Wood/Secondary xylem...
TCACTGACCAAGGCTCTAAAGACCCAACCTACTTAAGTAGCCACATATAGCAAGTTCCAGGACCACATAATGTCATGACTTGGGCCAATCTCTTCCAGGCCTTACACATAGCCCATTATTTTTAGATCTGCAATGATGAAGCCATCGAACTTTAAAAAGTCTGAGATAACCAGAGCATATAAATATAAGTCCCCTTTCCTTTCAGTTTCAGCATGACTTGTATTTCCTATCACAACTCTTCACTCCAAGACCACCACCACCGACACTGCCATGTATACTAGCATAATTAATCAGCATCAAAGTTTATTTATCTTCAAATAAATAAATATTTAACATAATTTTAAAATATTAAAAAATAATAATAAAATAATAAATTGTTCTAGAGACACATAATTTAACATAATAAAATATTCAAACTCTAGTTTGCATTAGAATCCATAAATCAATATTTTAACTTTATTTTGCATTAAAATTCATAAATCAACATTTTTATCTTTAGCTTCATAAAAAAAAATAAAAACAAAAGATTTTAGACCTGTATAAACCATGTACTAAACCAAATCAAATCAAATGAAATCAAACGTCAAGACTCACATTGCTACCAGATGTACAGGCCGGTCTCCTGGGAGGGAGTGGATGATGAGGTGTTCTCAGCTATTCTTTTTTTATATTAGGGTAATTGGGTTTTTTCATGCTTTTTAATTTTTTTCTCCTTACAGGACGAGCAATCAAATAAACCAAGATGAGAAATTTAGGGAAACTGAGACTATGATAGACTGGGAATGTAGAGAGAAGAAATCACCCTGTTGTATTGAACATCATGCCCATTGTTGTTGCATCATGAATCAGCTTCTTACTCAGTATTAATTCAAATAACAAAATTAAAAAACTTGCAATATGGAACTCATAGAAGCAATGAGAATAACTGTTCATCATCATAATAATTTGATATTCATCTTGCCAAAAGCATACAAGCAATTTCAATTCGGCAGAGTAATGATTGATTCAAGGTACAGAGTAATGATAGACATGTATGACAGTAATTGGTTTAAATGAATGTGCACAAACTGGATTATTCCACATTATAATGTAAAAACATTATCAGATAAAAGACTTGTAAAAACATTAATTATTCCCGATTATCATATAGAGCACAAACCAAGAGGAACATGTTTTTTATAATGTATATTCATTAACAAATTATTATGAAACTGTCCTGAGAATGTTTGTTCCGAGAAAGCTAAAAAAAAAAAAAACATGGATTTAACAAATAATAAATCAATGACAGAAAGGGAATGATGTGAGTTGTTAAATGGGAGATCCAATTAGGGTTAGAAGATTCAATGACAAAAACCCAAAAGTGAAAAGCAAGTAGCAAAGCTGCAGATGCGAAAATCCAGATGCGAAAATCATATAAGCAAATAATTTAGCTTGGACACAATATCAACGTAAAAGAGATAGAGCACCTGTAGATTTCTCCAATGAACTCTCTGTTGATTGTTGTCTATTCAGCAGGAGATACCAACAGAAGTAAATCTTTTGGTTGTTGTCTATTCTGCAGAAATTAGGGCAAAAACTTCAGCTTTCCTTTTGCTTTCCTTGAGTCAGGTGATCGTTCAATAAAGTTAATATATATACTGGGTCTTACCTGGGTTAGCCCGCGTCAACCGATTTTTTGTCTTACCCGGACCAGTCCAGGTTCCAGTGGACCAGGTCCCGGGTCGACCCGCTAGCACTCCTCAGCTCGAACTGCAGTACGACATCTCTGTCACCTGCATAAAATTATTCAAAAGGTTAGTTTTTCTTTTGATAAATAATTTTTTTGGGTAATTTCATATTGCTTCTTATTATACGTCGTTTGTTTACGTGCATGGTCCATTCAGTCTTTAGCATACTATTTTGAAGAAAGAAATCTGATTCCTTGATTAATAGCTTATTAGCATTTTCTAATCAAGTTGTCTCGTTATGTTATGGTGTCTTTAAACACTTTACGTCTGGGATATTCCTAGTGGTAAAGGGTTTAAGTGCTATTTATGATTAGCTGTGGTGATTAAAATATGGCATTGCAAGCACATAATCGTAGGTTATTAGGTAAACCAAAAGTCCCTTCAGTTTAGTTGGGCTCATTAAAAGTACGAGACTTGCCTTGCCTTGTCTTGTTTCTGCTGTGTTACTACTCTTGGTGGTCAAGAAAGAATTTGCCCCAAGGTGTTAATTTCTAGAGCTACCTGCCAAAGACAAGAGATGGATGTTAATTCATTGTTCGTTGGATGCTTCATTGGGCATGAAAGATTGCATGTTGGATCAGGATAATGCAGTTGATATGTGAGATGATCATAGTGTTGTTGTCCTCGAAATTATGGCTATTATTACGGAAACCAGTGATGACACTAGAAAATCGGCGAAAACCAACGGAATTACCGATGGAATTATTTTCGTCGGTAAAAATTTACCAACGAAAATAATTCCGTCTCCACTTCTGTTGGTATATACCGACAAACAATACCTATCGGTGATACGATCGGTATATACCAACGGATGTATTCCGTCGATATATATTGACCGTATCACCGACGGATTATATAGTTTTTTTGGAAAATTGCAACGATGTGATGACGTGGATTTTTTTCAGATGATTTTACCAACGAAATGATCAAGGGATTCAAATTGGGATCTCCATCCAGTCCGTCACCGGTGGAAGCACCGACGAGTATACCGACGGAACATGTCTGTCAATGATTCCATCGGTAAAAGTCAATATATACCCACTCTGCCGACACTCTCTTCCTCTATTTCTCCTTCTTCTTCCCCATCCCACCTCTCCCCTCCCAAACTGCAGCCAACCACCCATCCCAACTCTCCCCTTATTCTCAACACAAGCAATCAAGTTTCTTATACTTTTGTACGTGGTCACAACATCCGTTCTTGTGGATTTTATCATTTTTTGTAAGTAAATCTATCATTTTTAGTTTTAACATTTAAATGTGAATTTTATTATTTTTTCAGTATATGTATTTTGTTAACGTATGTACTTTTTTTATTGTTATTTTTAAAAGAAACTTGTAGTATGAATGTATAATTTTATAGTTGTTATAGTTTGTTTTAGATTTTGTCAAATTATATTTGTTTGTAAATTGTTGAAACTTTGTTTGAATTACACCGAATTAGATGTGTTGTGATGAAATAAATAATAGCTTGTTTAACTGGTCCGTTTTAATTTTTATCAATTCTATTGCGAAGTTGTGATTTCCGTAGATTTATATATGTATAAATTTGTATGGACGTGATAGTTGATAATGAATATTTAACAAAGTGTTTTTTTAGTTTGTTGGATAATGTCGGAGCAAACCAATATTTTTGTTATGTTTATTTACGTAATGATTAGTACTTAAAAGTATATTTTTATCAAGGTTTTGTATCATCATTTTGCACTTGAAGTATCAATAACTCCTTAACTAGAGTATGTTTTATAATAACAAGTCTGATAATATAAGATAGCTTTAATTTATGGCAAATGCTCATTTTAAATGCAGGAATATCTCACAGTTCAAATGATTGATTGATTTGATTAACTATTGAAAGTGAAAGGACAAAGAAAAGGCTAAGCTTAGAAAAGAGATGCTGATTCAATTCAAATTGGAACACTGTTTAGTCATTGGGTCATATCTGGAGCTGTAGATCTTGGATTTCAGTTTGGTTTATATGGATAGAAAGCTAAGAAATAGGCCTACAATGTTCATGAGGAGTGGAAGACCCAAATCTGCCGTTTTTAAATTCAAAGCTTGGCAACAAAAGAGAAGTCAGAATCTGTCCTACAATCCAGCCTAAACACTGCCTAGAAGTTTACCCATAGCTGGAGTTATAGAAGGCAAAATGACGTCAAATTTGGTGAGTGGAAAGATAAGACAATTTCCAACAACTTTCATGGGACCACCTGCACAAGTTCTAATGTTAGCAATGACATTTCATCCAGAAAAGAGCTTGAGGGCTATCCACCAGTCCACAAGAAGTATTACTCAGTCGTTTAGTCATATCTCGATTTGTAGTGATCCAAATTCTCTGAAATTTGCTGTGTGAAAAGAGGAGATAATTTCCAACAACTTTAATGAAGAAAAATATGTGAAATTCTGATTGCATCAATGCCATTTCATCCATCCAAAATGCTTGAGTATTGCTGTCTACCTAGTCCACTAAATCAATAGTTGGCCACTACATCAATAATCAATTACCAAATGAATAGTTACGAATTTTAGCCTATAAAAGGAGGTATTTTCCATTCATTTAGGCATCTTGGTTTTCAGATCAAGATCATTTTCTTGCTTGCTCTCTCTTTGTAATGTTCAAGTTTATTTCATGTTATATTTTCATTAATCTCTTGTTTATGCTTTTCATTTCCTATAACACTCTTAGTTAGCTTATATCATACCTATGTTCTTATCTTGTTTATTTATGTTCTTAGTCTTTATTATGTCTAGCTAAGTTAATTATGTCAAGGTGAAAATGTTTCACTAATGGTGTTAGAATATGTATAATATAAACTCAACATGGACTTCAATGTTTATATCCACGAAAGTTTGTTATTAATATGTCTTATCTTTTGTCTTATCAATTCTTAATACCTTACTTGTTAAATGGTTAATCTAGATTTGTGTTGTATAACACTTGGTACAATAAATGCTTGATTCTTCATAGTCTTCGGCCGACATCGTTGTTATGAAAGGAACTTGATTTGTTGTTAACATAAGTTAGCATCATGAATTCTTAACAATATTTAAAAGTATGATGTTACTAAAATAAGATAATTAATATGATCATTTATAATGAACTATTAAGGATAAATCATTCGATTGGAATCTCCTTTGTGTATGGTTTCTAGTTGAGTAATAAAAAGAGTTTATACTATACTTATTTCTAATACCATTAGTGGATCCTCTAATCTTGATATTTGTTTTTATTATTGTTTAATCCTCACATTAATCTCACATCTCAAAGATCTCTTTAACTCTTTGTTACATTATATATATATATATAGTTGACCTCCCTATGGATTGACCCCGGTCTTGCGGGGTTATTTATTACTTTGACACTCCTGCACTTGGGATAAGACATCAACTCTTTGATTGTGTCACGTAACATAGTTAATTAATACATGTTGTCGTCATAATTTTATAGAGGTTCGATAAAAGTCATGGATGATCGTTCATGGATGTATCGGGACTCACCTCAAGGATTGCGGAGGATGGATTATTGTAACAGGGTTCAAGGTTTTATTAATTTCACAACATCTATCCCGAGGATTTTATTGATGGCGGTATTAGGTGTCCATGCAGGAAGTGTAAAAATAAAAAGTTTCTGCATTAAGATGTTGTAACGATGCTTCTTCTAACCAAAGGGTTTATGGAGGATTACCTATGGTGGTATGCACACGGAGAACTATTTGTTCCTAATGAGAGCATGGTATAAAGGGTGGTTGGGTCAACTTCTAGTGCTAGCAACATGAAGTTGAAAATGACAACAGTAATCCTTACAGGAATATGGTTATGAATGCAATGAGAATGAGTGAGGGTAATAATGTCAGTGAATGTCTAATCGTAGAAGAAGAACCTAATGCAGATGCAACAAGGTTTTTTGATCTGTTGAAAGATTCTGACGAACTATTATGGGATTTCTGCACAAACCAAAGTAAATTATTGGCCGTAGCATAGGTGTTCACCATCAAGTCAGATCACGGGTTGAGTGAGGCCAGTTATGACAAGATTATCGAATGGGTGAGAAGCATTTTACCTGAAGGGAACAGGTTGAAAGAGAACTTCTATGTTGCCAAGTCCATGATGAAACCCCTCAGTTTAGGATACCAGAAAATTGACATGTGCCCTAACTTCTGCATGTTATACTACCTTAAAAATGCTGAGCTGACCGAGTGCATGACATGTGGGCATTCTCGTTACAAACTTAGAACTGGCAGAGGAAAGACTCTCGTGGCATATAAAAAACTTAGATACTTTCCAATCACACCTAGACTGCAAAGGTTATTCATGTCACCAAGGACTGCTGAGCACATGACATGGCACCAATCACATCATGTGGTTGATGGAGTGGTGGTGCATCCTTCTGACGACGAAGCATGGAAACACTTTAACAGTGTGCATCCTCTCCTTTCAGCTGAATCAAGGAACGTGCGTCTTGGGTTGTGTACAGACGGATTCAACCCATTCGGGTCATACCAGGTCCGAGTAGTCCGGGGTGGAATATAGATGTTTGTCTTCGACAGTTGATTGATGAGTTGACGCAGTTATGTTCCTCTAGAGCTTTGACTTATGATATCTCGATGAAACATAATTTTGTTATGAGAGCGGCTTTGATGTGGACTATCAATGATTTCCCAGCTTTTGGAATGGTTTCTGGTTGAAGCATGCATGGAAAACTAGCATGTCCATATTATATGGAGAACAACAAGGCATTCACGCTAATAAACAGGGGTAAAGCTTCGTTTTTTGACTGTCATCGTCGTTTCTTGCCACCGAATCATAGGTACAAAAAGAACAGAAAGGATTTCTTTGTTGGCAGAGTTGAAAAGGATGTTACACCCCCACGTCTTTCTAGTGAAGAATTGCATGATGTTGTGTCAAAGTACGGTGACATTGTGTTTGGTCTCCAATTTGGTAAGCACCATAATTGGGTGAAGTGAAGTATCTTTTGGGAGCTTCCTTATTAGAAGACCAAACTTCTCCGCCATAACCTTGATGTCATGCACATTGAAAAGAACGTGTTTCAGAACATTTTCAATATCGTCATAGATGTGAAGGGGAAGACAAAGGACAACATCAAGGCTAGATTAGATGTAGCGTTGTTCTGTAACCGTAAAAATATGGAGTTGGTTTGTGATGGGTCACGGGTTGCAAAACCAAGAGCAAGCTTTGTGTTAAAGAAAAACGCACAACTACTAGTCTATAAATGGCTTAAGAGTATGCGTTTCCCCGATGGACATGCCTTGAACATATCAAGGCTGGTTAATACGGAGGAATGCAGATTACTTGGAATGAAGAGTCATGACTGCCATGTGTTTATGTAAACACTCATCCCATTAGTTTTTCGTGATTTATTGCCAAAGGGGATATGAGATGCACTCACGGAGATCAGTCATTTCTTCAGAGGTATATGCTCCAGCAAGTTGAATGTTGATCACATTGAAAGGCTTGAAATAAATATTGTTGAGACAATATGCAAACTTGAAATGATATTTCCTCCATTATTTTTTGACTTAATGGAGCATCTACCCGTACATTTACCGTTTGAGGTAAAAATTGGAGGATCGGTCCAATACAAATGGATGTATCCATTCGAGAGGTTAGATATTACAGTTGTTATGTAATTCATAATTAAACGTTTTTTAATTGATAATTTTTTATTAATTCTATATATGCAAGTACTTGTTCAATCTTAAAAAAAAGGTTAAGAACAAGGCGTATGTTGAGGCGTCAATATGTGAGGCTTATATTGTTGAGGAGATCTCAATATTTATCTCATTATTTCAAACCTTATTTGAGAATGAGGATCAACTACGTCAATATTACATAATATCCGTTTATTGATTATTGTTGTATTTGATATACAAGGTTTATCAAATAGGAGGTAGTGCTGCTATTTCACTATCTTTACTAAGCCTAGGCCCTGAAAGAAAAGTCAAGTGCTATAACAGGTATTTTGTCAATGGATATGTCTTTTATACTGAAAAATACAGGCATGAAAGAAATACATACAACAACGGTGTTTGTATTAAGGGATCGACTTCTAGTGAGTTTGAAGTTGACTAGTACGGTAGATTGGAAGAGGTCATCGAATTGCAATAATATAGCGAGCATAATAGAGTTTTCATTCAAATGCTATTGGTATGACACAACTGACAGAGGAATCAGAGTAGATCCTCACCATGGTCTCGTTGAAATCAACTCAAAAGCTAGACACTGCAACATAAATGATGTCTTTGTTTTCACAAAGCATTGCCAATAAGTTTATTACACGTACACCCCTTCCTTTAGAAATGACCGATCAAGAGTTGCTTGGTTATCCATTTTAAAAACCAAACCTAGGGGTCGTGTCGAGGTTGTTCAGGATGAGAATGAAGACACAAGTGTAATAGATGAAGTCTTTTAAGCTAGTGAGTTGGTTGAACCATATCGAGTTGCTCCTTTGATTGACTTAGAAGAAAATTTGAATTTTCGTGTTTTCGACGATAATCTTGTTGATGTTGATGCAGGGGAGTTGAATGTTGTTTTGAGCTCTAGTGGACTAGAGAATGTTGATGAAGAAAATGATAACCACATTAAAGAGTGCGATGAAGCTGATAACAATTCAATTGAGGACGAAGATAAAAATTCTGACTAAATATGTTGTAAAGCCATATTTTTATAATGTAATATTACGGATGATATTTTGGAACATGAAATATTTATTTTATAATTGTCAGCTTTTGTTATTGTGCTGCGTGTGCTGTAAGTTTGCAATTAAAGTTTTCGTGCAGGAGGATAGATAGGCATACAAACAGTACTTGCAAAAAGATTGACAATTTTACCGACGGATATACCAACGGCTTGGGACCCGTCAGTATTTTACCGAGAGTTGCAAAAATATTACAGCCCTTGCCATAATCACCGATGAATATACCGACGGATGGCGCACATTCCAACGCGCATAACTGTCAGACTGCTTGGTCAGTCGGCACAGTTACCGATAGATTTTCCGACGAATGTGGCAAAGCTAATGTGCACGTGCTCTGACGCACAGTTACAAATGGATTTGTCGACGGACATCGAAAAATCTGGAGGGATTTTCAAAATTTTGGTATGAAAATCAATTAATTATCGACGGAATTTAATGCCACAGCCCAAAAAATATTATTCTATTTTTTGTTGGAAAAATTGAAGTATAAAACCCTCCCCCCCTTCTCCGTGTTTCATTTTTTCTCCATTCCTCATTTCATCTTCTCTTCTCCTCTCTGTTTGTGTTAAATTTTTGGAAGAGTTTGTGTGAGTTTTTATTGTTTTGTTTGTAGTTTTCAACATATTAAAAGGTATGTATTCTACTTTCTTTATCTTTGTATTTTTTTTTTACTTTTTTTTAATTTTAATTATGATTATTTTTGTGGTGTTCTTTGTTTTGTGTATTGTTTGTAGATAAAATCTTGAAATCAACACACTATTAAGGTAAACATTTTTTATTCCTAAATTTATTTTGAATTTATGTAGTGTTTTTAGTTTTGTGTATTGATTGTTTTGTGTAGTGTTCTATAGTTTTTTCTTTTTATTTGTTAAATTTATTTTATTATTTGTGTTGCCATAATACCTTGAAAATTTTGTTAAATTTAAATTGTTATTGTTGAATTTACCTTTAAAATGTTAATTGAAATATAGAATTAAATTTAATTAGTTTATCTTAATTTTATGATATTATTGTTTGTTATGCTTTTTTTTTATTATTTTGATTAATTTTAATTGTTATTTATGAATTTGTATTGATGTTAGTTGAAAATATATAGATGTTGAATTTCTATAAATGTTATGTTGTATTGAGTTGATTTTGCAATATTTCTGTAATTATCAATATTTGTAGATATGAAAATTGTGGGTAGTCTTTAATATAGGGGAGGTGCTTATGAATTTTTTTAAATAATTGAATTTAATTATTCGTATAAATTTGTGTAGATGTGTTGAATGAAAATTTAATTATTTTATTGTTTGTATTGTAATAATTATTTGATAATTTAGTCTCTTTTAATTGTTATTGTTGAATTTTTCATTGAAATGGTAATTGGAAATGAAGAATTAAATTTCATTGTTTTTTCTCAATTTTATTCTATTATTGATTGTTATGTTTTTTTTATTATCTCCATTAATTTTAACTGTCATTTATGCATTTCTATAGATGTTAGTTGAAAATATATAGATGTTGAATTTCTATAGATGTTAGGTTGTATATAAGATTTTCCAATGGAGTTAAAAAGATATGCGAGAGATAACGGTTTTGAAGGTTTTTTCCTTACAAAGAGTATTTATACTCTTGAAATTAAAATAAAAACTTAATGGTAATGGGTCAGATATGCACCACATATAAATAAAATCCAAATTAATTAAAATAAGGTTTAGAAATAATAAAATAAATAAAAAATAATATGATAGTAAAAAATATCTAAGAGAAATAATTGTTAAAAATCCTTACTGAACAAAAATCTAATGCCTTGTAAAATAAGAATTAATTTCTAACCAATTAATTCTTCTTATTTAATATGAAATCCTTGCAAAATAAGTAACTCAAAGGCCGCCACATAAGTTTCCAATAACATTAAGGACTCCTTGAAGTGAAATGAATTTATAACTCTTAAGAAAATAATATTTTTTCTGTTTTCGCACTTTACTAGCAGATTATAGGCCCAACTTTAAACATGTTGTTTTCTCTTGTCTGGATAAATTAGTGGGCCTGCCATATATCGTTGGAAAGGTATGTCTAGTTTCCAACCAAATCAGAATCGCATCCAAACTCTTTATGTTGCTTCAGATATGACCCTAAAAGTAGACAAAAATCCAGATTGGAAAATTTAAACATTTTTAACCCAAGTTTCTTGACTTAGCCTATTGAACTCCTCTTCGATCCACTATGTTTTAAGCCTTAGAATAGACTCAATGAACACTTCTAATGGATCTTTTGATGTTGTAGGCAGGATCACATCATCCTTTTTTCTCCTAAAAAAATTTGACCTTGAATCATCATCTACATCAAACAAAGAAAGATAATTTTTTTTTAATATAGCGCTAACATTATACGTGCTTTGATCCACTTTGTGGGCATTGACTCCTTTAAAAAATCTGATTGAACCATCTCCTCTAAACATCAACTTTGATTTTCTGTCTAGGAAACCTCTCTTTGCGCATATGTATCCAAACTCAATCTCTTAGTTCAAAGACAATCCTTTTTCATCTTTTGTTTGCTTTCAATGCATATTTCTCATTCTTTTTCTCAACATGTTGTCGTATCTGCTTGATTATATTTGCTTGATTGGTTCTTTGGGAGTCGCCACCTAGTATTTCATTGAGGATTACTAGGAAACCCGGATTTACTGGTCTGTCAGAAATTCAAGGGTAAGGGACTGGTTATGGCTAGGGAAGGTATTAGCACCCCTAGCGCACTTTACCTGAGGTAAGCTGCTTTGCGATTTGATGTGATTTGAAAATTCAAAATATTAATTAAATTCTAAGGTTTTAATAAATCAGTTATTAAATTCCCGAATATGTGTAGAAACATGTTCTTACACTCTCATGGAAAATATAACATGATTTTATTTATCCTTGAGATATTTAATCATATTCAAATTAAACAATTAATTTTTTTTGTCTTTTTAATTTTATAATTCAATAACATAAATAAAAATACAAACACACACACACACATCT
>Ga0325403_1006092_pt1 | contig 11443 bp, 6 predicted proteins | sample PopdelMetagenome_19_FD_205665 | JGI IMG/M metagenome (GOLD analysis project Ga0325403, IMG submission 205665) | Populus deltoides microbial communities from Bellville, Georgia, United States - Xylem-PdKOR-R4 | ecosystem: Host-associated > Plants > Phyllosphere > Stem > Wood/Secondary xylem...
TGAGAGATTGACTAACTATTATCGCTTAAACTCCTTATCATTTACAAGTCAGTAGCCATTATTATGATTCATGGAATAGTAAATTGAATGTGAAGCTCGGTTAGTCCAAGCCTTGAAAAATACTATTAATGAATAGTAAAACCAAGTTATACATAAAGTAATGATACTGTTCATAAACAGCAAAACCAAGTTAGGCATAATATTATAATAGTACTAGCTAAGACATGCATAGTTTAGTGTATTCTATTAAAAGACAAAAAAGATGGAGATTCAAATCTTTAGAGATAGTCCATGGTTTATTTAATCTTAGGGAACAATATAAGTGTATGGACTTCTCTCCCTAGCTCTGGCTGTTTTTTTCTCTCTCTTATAACTAGTGGAGGTAACCACTGATAATCAACTGTTATATTGTTTTTTAGTGCATGACAGTCCTTAGTGTCATGCTCATTGTCATGGTGAAAAAGAAAAAACTTATTGGGGTTCTTTGTGTCTAAACCACATTTTATTGGAGGTGGATGTTATAAGAAGTCTTTTCTTTGAATAACAGTTAGCACCTTTATTCGTGTGGTGGTCAGAGGTATGGTCATGAGCTCGGGAAACGTTAAACAATCATAGATGTGCCCTCTAGTTTTCCTTTTGGATTTTTTTATTGGAGATTGATGGCGTAGTGGAGACTCTACCTATATTTGGAAGCGTGGATGATTTTGTCTAGTCACACTAGCTTCTTCTAACCAGTTGTAATTATTCATCACGTGTTTGATGATGAGAAGATTTTTGTCAGAGAGTGTGTATAACCTTTCCCATAAGGAATAGTTATAGACCCCATGCATCAGAGTTTTAATGGCGATGAGTTCAAGCATATTCTCCATACTTAAGAATTTTTCATTGAACCTTTGAAGATAGGCTCTAGTACTTTTATTTTTTCATTATGTGACTATGAAGAGTTATGTGGTACTTTTTTTTTTAAGGAATGCTTATGCTAAAATGAGAGATAAGCTTCACAAAAAGATTATGAAGACTTATGGTAGAGGCATGTTTTAGGTTATGATACCACATTTTAACATATTCGTAAAAAGTTGTTGGAAGAACTTTATACATAACATCAATGTTTTGTGTGATAAGCTCTAAGATGTTTTTCACATTTTAGATGTTCTCTTGAAGGTCTATAAATCCTTCATAGTTATCTAGACTAACTTTTATAGAGACACAGTCTTTGATGAGTCGAGTTTGTAACACTATATGACATAATAGAGTCTTTTGGTAAGCATTGTGTTGTGGCTCACGGACTAGTGGAGTCATAGAGGTTGTCTGACGTATAGGTCTTTATATGGTGGAGTGAGGTGATGAAAACTGATGGAGACTAGATTGTTTGCAGAGTCTCATGTAAGAATGAGATGTGTATTTCATTTTTATTGTAAGAGTGCGAGTGGTACTCGTATATAAGTCATTTTACCTCGTTTCTCTATGGAAATGGAGTTGTATACGTGTGTACTTAGTGCATATATATAGGCTTGTTGTTGTCTAGGAGAAATAATACGAAGATACAGTTGCATCACCGCAACAACATCGTTAAGTAAATGAATTTGGTTGCAAAGTTGTTAAAGCCCAATAGGAGCTGTAGTCTTTGTGGGTAAATCAATCACCCTTTTCTATTCTGGATACTCGTCCATCATGGAAAGTTTTTTTTTAAAAAAAAATAAAAGGGAATGGACTAATTTTTTGTTTAGACTCTTACAAACGGAGCCACTGATGAAGTCATGGAAAAACTTCACAAAAACTACTGACTTTCCGTAGTTGATGAGACCTAGGCTTGAATCGTACTTGTAAAACAAGTCACTTCAATGCTTGAGTTAGTATTCGAGTTTTTCTTACGTGACAAGTAAATAAGAATTAAAGGAGATAAAAATGGTGCTTTTATATGCAGAGAAGATATGTGTGTTCTCTATCTCGTGTTATTTGTATAATAGAAATTGTATAGATAAATGTTTAGACCCCTTTTCTCTATCTGAAAACCTAAGAATATATAACTTAGAAAATATATGACAAATATCTAGAAAAATATCTAGTTAAATATATGAGAAATGGTATTATTCATAAATAGTATGAATAATGATGAATAGTACGATACATGAATGGTACCATGCAAATAGTTTGGTTCATAAATAGTAAAACAAGGTGAGACAAAGTAGCTCGGTCAGACCCAACAAAGAGAGGAGAGAGAGATGAGCTTGGTCTAACCAAGTTTGGGACTTGGGACTCATTCTGAATGAGTTTTACATAGTAAACACTGTTCATGAATAATAAACGAGCCTATACCAAGCTAAAGGATAAGAGAGAAAGGGGGGAGAGAGAGAGAGAGAGATGTGGGGTTGAGCTTGGTTTGACCGAGTCTGGGGACTGTGGACCATAATCTTAAAACCCGGGCTGGCCTGATGGGTCGGTCGACTTGGGACCCAACCGACCCAAGGCCTTAACCGAACCGAGTTTAAGAAAACATAGGGAAAGGAAAAACTCGGATGACCCGATTGCAACCCGTCGTCTATTTTTTTTAATAAAAATAACAACATTTTATTTTATAAAAAAAAGTAAAAAATTAAGGGTCGACCCAGGATGGCCAGGTCAAAACCCTTGACCTGGGTCTTGGTTCAGGTCGACCACTGGGTCAAGTGTAAAAACTATGCTTTGGACTTGTTTGGAACGCGTTTTCATAATAAATACTATTCATGAATAGTAAATGAAACTATACGAAGTTAGGAGATTAAAGAGAAAAGAAGAAGAGAGAGGAGCTTGATTAGGCCACAACCCAATCAAGTGTGGTGGACTCGGTTAGGCCATAACCCAACCGAGTGTGTTGGGACTCGATTGACTCGCATCAAAGCTTTTTCTTATTTTTTTTTTTTGTTATGTCAAATAAATTACATAATAGATAAAACAACAAAGGACACTAAATTATTCTTTTTATTTTTTTTCTATGGATAGGATAGAATTATTCGGTCTTTAGGATGCTTTCCAATTTTTAAACTTTACTTGCAAGTTGAAATAAACATTATGTCAGCTGAAAACAATGGTACTATTATATAGTTTAACTAATCGTATGCCCCCACATTGCAGTCATAATCAATTGTTCATGTATAATCAATTTTAGTCATTCAATTATTCATATATAAATAATTGTTTAGTAATTTAATTATGTCTTTTTAAATATTTTTTGTGTGTGTTATCAAAGTCGTTATATTATGTGTATTTGAACAAGAACAATAACAAAACTTTCACCCCTACAAATATTTAACTTAAATTTTATATATTTTTTATAGCATTTTATTTTTTTCAACCTGGTATCAATTTTTAAATTTCTTTTTATGGATTGAAATTAATTTTATAAATTTATGTCCTGAAACTTCAAAAGCAGTTAATTTTTTTTAAAATGCATATCAAATTTAGATATTTAATTATTCTATTTTTTAATATAAAGAACTTATATTTGTGAAACCAAAATAAAAGGTATTTATTAAAAAATATATATAATATATTTTATTTTCTTGATGTATATTGAATTTAAAACTTTAATTATTCTCTCTGTTTTTAATGTATTATTTGATTTTATAATTTTATTAAGAAAGAAGACTTATTTAAAAAATAACAACGAAACAAATAATATATCATTAAACTCCTATACTAGCTAAAGAATCTTGATAAATTTTTAAACAACCTAAAGAATATTGATATGCGTTGATAGAGATGAGTTTCTTGATTTTTCTGTTTTTACTTCTTATTCAAAAATATTTTATATGCATCTTAAACTAAAGTTATCACATTAGCTTTCTATTGATTTGAAAAAGAAGAATTTACAATAAATCTATGGGAATAAATTATGATTATAATATTTAGTTTAAAAACTTTCCTTGGTATTTTTTTCTTTTTCTGACTTGCTATCAATATTTTAATTTTAATTTTTATCTAGTGAGAAGATATACTCAATGTATGTGTTCAATTTTTTTAGATATTAAAATTTTATTAATTAAAAATTAAATATATTGATTAAAAAAAAATTATATATTAAAACCATAACACTATTTTGAATAAAGTTAATTTGAGATTCTTGTTAATACAAAAAACTAAAAGAGGAAGGAGTTTGTTAAAAAAAAACAAATTCATTATAGTAGTTCTTTCACCTTTCTTTGGATTGTTTTTTTAATTTCATTATTCAACATTAGATTTATTGAATATTGGAATTTATTCTTTGTAAGATTATTTCAGTCTCATGACTCGAATCACGATTCTGATTTAATTCAGTTGACTGGAGTTTTTATTTTTTTTTCTAATTGAGTTTTTTTTTCTCAATTTCATATTTTAATATTGAGTTCATTGAGAATCATACTTCATGATCTGTCTCAATTTGCTTTTTATGAAGTTATTCTCGTTTCATTACTTAGACCACTGGTTTCGCAAATTAACTCGAGTTGATTCAAGTTGTTTTTTATATCATTTTTTTTACTTTATTTTTATTCAATTTTATCTTTCAACACAAGGTTAATTGGAAATTGAGTTTCATAATTTATTTTAATTTGCTTTCTATTAAGTTGTCCTAGTTTTATGACCGGGGATACAGGTTTGACAGGTTAACCTCAGTTGACTCGGATTTTTTTTTAATTTTTATCCTTCAACATTTGATTTATTGAAAATTAGGTTTCATAATTTATTTTCAACATTTAAGTTACTAAGTCCATCGGGTCAATACTTACATGGTTTAAATTGTTTTCTACTAGAAACATTTTTGCAATGCATAGATATTTTGTATATTAAAATAACTTTTAACTTGACCCGTAGGGTAGAAAGCCAATGAACATTATTCATTGGAATAATCATCTGACAAACATGCCTGGCTGAAAAAAATATCAAGTTAGGATTTGGGGGTAGGATGATCTTTTTACCTTGATTTAATGTCATTTTCAAATGTTTTTTTTATTTTTTAGAACAAAAAAGTTACCTAAATACCCTGAAAAAAAAAAGGTAACTTAAGCTAAAGGGCTTTTTTTTATGTCTTTTTCAATATTTAATTAAAGTTAAATTACTTAATTACCCATGGGTTCAAAATTAACAAAATTATTTTCTAGAATGTTTTGGTCTTTTCATCATGTTTTTTTTTTTGCTAATGTCAAGTTAACTCAAGTGTTTTTGTATTTTAATAAATATTTAATATATTAAAAAAACTTTACTAGCATGTGTGGGGTCATCCGGTTACCAAATCCTATATTCTGCGGTGATTTTGAATGGTCTCGACGCCGTTTCTGCAATAAAACGACGAGTGTGCCTAACACACTTCTAGATGGGCATCGATGGCCATATCTTTTTTTTTTTATCCTCCATCTCTATCTCTACATTGAATTTCATATCATATCAGTCTCTTTAAAATTTTAGACCAATCCCTTCAATTGTTTTTGCTTACATTTAATCCATATCATTTTGATTTCTATCGTAACTCAATTTTGGCCCTCCATTTTTATATAATTCTAATATATATATATATATATATATATATATATTTGTGCGCGCGTGTGCGAGGGGGTAAATTTAGTCAATTTGTTTTTTATCATTTTGATGTTTTAGTAATTTTTATTAATTTTTGTGTGGTTAGAGATAATCATAGAAAACCTAAAAAAATAAAAATAAAATAAAATATGTAAATGGGGTTGAAATCATACCAATAATTAAGTATGACATGCAAAATTTGAGTTTGAGAAATTATGGGTCATAACTAAGGTTTGAATTCAAGAAAAAGGTTTAAATTGGTTTAGTTTGGTTGAAGGTAAAAACAAATCGGAAGTTCAAGTATGAGTTTGAAATAAATTGCCAATTTAGTAAATCAATTAAAAGCTTAACTGAAAAAAGAAAATTGAAATTGGGAGTCAGGCTTAAAAATGAATAATCGAAGAACCAAGGGCTGATATATGATCAATTGAGAAATCAAAGGACATATTTTAATTCAGTCAGGTCAAGATTGAAATAAATTAAGAGGAAAAGGTGCAAATTGACAAAAATAAGAGAATTGAAAAAAGGGGACTGATATGAAGTTTAGTGTGATTCAATAAGGAACCTAATTCTAGTTGAGGAACAAAAACGACATCGTTTCACGTTACGTGAAATGGGGCGCTTTTTTTCAATTGGGGAGGAGCATGGTTTAAATCTTCAAACAAAACGATGCTTTTTTCTGCAGAAATTCTGGGTTTTGCCCAAATGGAAATTGATCTTTTGCCCTCTTTCCGCCCTAGTCCCAGCTGCCAATTGATCCTCCCAGGAAACAAAAAACACATGCCCGTAATATTGAACGTGTTGCCCGTGATCCTGAAGTAAGAAATCACATTTTCTGCCCTGATTCTCTCCCCGCAGATCGAGCAAAAAAGGGTTGGTGGTCAACACTTAAACTAGTTTCCAGTCCGGATTCATCAGGCCAACCTTCAAGGATTCGGTTTTCATGAAGTCGATGATTGTTTCATTTCATAAAAGGATTGACATCCTCCTGTAAAAGGCCACATTCAGACACACCAAAGGGGGAGCGAGAGGAGAAGGGCAAGAGATCACGGTAACACAAAACACAAAATAGACTTTGTCAGCGCAACAAAACAGAGGGCACTTACATCCTTCCAAGAGAAATAAAAGACTCTGTTATCAAGGAGGGAGAAGAGAAAGCAATATCGTCAAGCAACTTATGGGTTTTTGTTCTTATAGTTCCAGTGTATTCCGCAACAGACTTGTTGAATCTAGGTAACCTTTTCTTATCAAAAGGTTTTTTCTCACGTACTATCTTTGCCATTACATCATGCTGCGAATCTTATTGGACTTGTCACTGGTCATACACAAAAGTTACAGACTCATGGATATGATAAATCAGAAACCTTGGACTTAATTCCATTTGCTTGAAGTTTTCTTTGACTAGAAGATGATTACTTCCATGTTAGTGATAGGAACTGGAAACCCTAGGAGCTTAACTTGAAGGAAGAGTTTTAAGCAATGAAACAGAATAGGAAATGAAATACAGGAATCATGTATGTGTGCGTTTGCATCAGGATTGCAAGGTAACGTGTGAACAAATAGGAAGCATTCCATGCGATCGGATCCTTACGGGTTATGGCCCATTTGGTGGCAGTTTTATGTATATCTTTGCGGGTCCATTGCTAAAACATTGGGTTTCATTCGTGGGACTCCGCCTGGTATAATGGGAGTGGGCGGAGTGGCCCAATGACAATGGGGCTGCGGTGGAGAGCGGTGTGGTCGTGAAAACATTTTTGAAACGTAAAATAAACAGGTTTTTAATTTACTTATTATTATTTGGAAAAGAAAAACTAAGCATTATTTTTTTATATACGCTTCTGACTCCAAGAATTAAAAATTAATCCCACATTAAATATGTCGAAAACAGAAAACGTTTTATAAATTGAAAGAGAGAGCAATTGTTAAAGGAAAATCGAGAGAAAGCCGATAAAGCAATCTTTAAAAAAATATGTTTTTAATTATGGTAAGAAAATCTCAAATACCTTTCTACGCTTCTTCATTTATCTCATTCTAATTGCATATAATAAGTTTTTTTTTTAATATAATGTTATATTTGTAGTATATCAAACCTTGTTTTAGATAGTGTTTGAGAGTGTGATAATGATTATTTTTTTAAATACTTTTCACTCGGAAATATATTAAAATAATAATTTTTATTATTTTTTTAAAAATATTTTTGATATCAATCTATTAAAATAATTTAAAAAATAAAAAAATAAATTATTTTAAATAAGTTTTTAAAATTTATTGAAATACCATTCCAAACGTGCTCTTGACACTTAGGATTTGACAAAATGTTATAAAACGGTAGCAGTCAAATGGATGTGAGCAGGTTTTATGGCATTGTTGTGCCAATGTATCTCCTTAGCATTAATTATTAATTATTTTATTATTAACAAAACTCTAAATCTTATGGCTAAAAAACTGTATTAATAATGTGTATCAAGTCCGAGTCACATATAACTGTGTTCTTGCATAATGATTTTTGTTTTTTTTAAAAAATATATAGCTGTCTAGCTACGAAAACCCTTAATTTTTTTGACCCAAAATCACATCCTTTTTTGTTCATCTTTTTCTTTCTCATGAAAAAATAGACAAAAAAATTTATATATCCAATATCTCTCTCTTCTGTTAGAGCCAGAAAACTTTAAGTACTAAAAAAAATTCTTAGAATCAAGAGAATGAAACATGTTTTATTCAATAATAAGGCTGGTGTATACATCAAGCCTTTACAATAGAAAAACAAAAACAAAAAATGTTAACACTCCTACAACCCCGTGATTTAGTGAGCAAAGAATAAATCAAACCTAATCTCTTAATCCTAAAGACTAGGACATTATTAACTAACTCAGTTCCAACAATTTTTTCCTTTCAGCAAGTAGTTTAACCATTTAATACCACACATATACTCAACAAACTTCTCAGCTTCTGAAATACATCTATCTTCAATGCTTTTGTCATAATGTCAGCAATTGGTCTTGTGAATTGTAGTGTTTTAACTCAATTACACCTTCTTTGCAAAGCTCACGCAGGAAGTGAAACCTGACATTTATATGCTTACTTCTGCCATGCATAATTGGATTCTTTGTTAAATTAATCGTAGACAGTGTATGACAGTAAGTGTACCTTGTTTGCAATCTAACTTTTCGAGCACTCTTCTCATCCACACCGTCTAGCAAGTACAATGAGCTGCAGATATAAACTCTACCTCGATTGTTGAAAGGGAGACCACTGGTTGTTTCTTCAAACTCCAATCAACTGCTCCCCTATTAAGCATTAAAACATATCTAGAAGTGCTCATACGATCATCTTAATCACCGACATAATCACTATCAGAGAAGGCCATTAACATTTCATCGCTTGCAGCTCCCCTTTTGTAGCAAATTCCCAAGTCCATTAATCCCTTCATATTCCTTAAAACTTTCTTGATAGCCTGCATATGTAGACTTATTGGTCTCTCCATATACCTATTGACCAAACTAACCACAAACATAAGGTCCTACCTAGTCACTGATAGGTACATAAAGCTACATACCATCTCCTTGTATTGAGTCATATCCACTTGTTTTCCATCTTTATTCTACATCAGTTTAATACCCGGTACCATTAGATTACAAACTGAATTTGCATTCTCCAAGCCAAACCTCTGTAAAATCTCTAGAGCATATTTCTTTTGACTCAAGTAAATTTCTTCATCATTTTGTACAACTTCTACTTCGAGAAAGAACTTCATCGTACCTAAATCAGTCATATCAAACTCTCGTTTCATTAAAGCTTTAAACTCTGCAAACATCTCCTCATTACTTCCAGTGAACACCAAGTCATCTACGTACAAGCTCACCATTAGAATCTTTCCTTCTCCTTGAGTTTTGACAAATAAAGTATGCTCACTTGGACATCGAACTAACCTTCCCTAAAAAAATATGATTCAATCCTACTAAACTAGACTCTTGGTGCCTGCTTCAATCCGTATAAAGCTTTCTTTAACTTGAAAACTTTGTATTCCTCTCCCTTCTTCTAGTAACCAAGAGGCTGCTCTACGTACACATCTTCATCTAATTCTCTATGAAGAAATGCGCTTTTTACATCCAGTTGATACATTTTCCATTTTCTCTGTGCTACAATAGCTAAAACCATCTAGATTGTGTCCCATCTTGCCACTGGTGTGAACACCTTAGTGTAGTCAATCCCATGTTGTTGTGCATACCCCTTTGCTACAAGCCTAGCCTTGTATTTGTCAACTTCCCCCTTCTCATTGAGTGTTGTCTTGTATATCCATTTTACCTCAATCTTTCTAGCATTCTTTGGTAGAACAGTTAGTTCCTACGTACCATTTCCCTCTATTACTGAAATCTCATTATCCATGACTTCTCTTTATTTTCGACTTCTTGAGGCTTCTTTATAGGTGTATGGATCTCCGGCAGTGGTATAGAGTACCATGTTTTAAGTTTCTTCTTCTTCATACGAACCTGTACCTGTGATATAATCCTGCATCTAGTATGGTGTTCTTCAATTTCTGGTAGCAGGTTGATTAGACTCATTATTTTCATCTGAGCATGTTAGAGACGAACTTGATGAAGGACTAATTACTCCAATTGTTTCATTTTGCTCTTGCTCTTCAACCTCATCTTTATTTTCTTTAAATTCTTCTTCAATCACATCATTCTCATAATCTCTCCACTTTAGCAATCCATTGGTGACATCTTCTATCCAGTCCCAATCTCATTTTCTTTAAAGATCACATCACAACTTATCACCATTTTCTTTATGACTGGATTATACATTTTATAGCCTTTTGTTTCTTTATTTACTCCCAACAACACATATTTTGAGCTCCTTGAATCCAGCTTTGTTCCTTTTACATTCAGAATATGTACGTGGCCAATGCAACCAAACACTCAAAAGTATTCCACTGAGGAGAATGGAACATGTTTTATTCAATAGTAAGGCTGGTGCATATATCAAGCCTTTACAACAAAAAAAAGAAGAAAAATATGCAACTCACGTTTAACACTCCCACAACCATGGTTTAGTGAGCAAAGAATAAATCAAACCTAATCTCTCAATCCTAAAGACTAGGACATTATTAACTAACTCAGTTCCAACATTTTCTTCTTTAAGTTTTTTGTAAAAAAAACCTCTAAAATTCTCGATTTCAAAGGCAAACAAGACTCTAACCTAGCCTTAGTGGTAAAAGAATCGAGAGAGGTCGATTCCAAGAGAAATCAAGACCTTAATCTACCCTCGATGATGAAAGAATCGAGAGTGGCTGAATTGGAGAAGCAGATGATGCATAAAACAGGCCTGCTTTGTGATGCTGAAGATATTGTTGCTGGTTATGCATCTTTTGGGATGGATCACAAAATGTAAGAAAACCTATAAAAAAGTGTGTTCTTTGAAATCCTGAATCTTATGGTATTTAATTTTTTTAGTACAATATAATGATTGAATTATCTTTAAAGGCAAAATTTTAATATATCTTTTGCATGGGCCTTCTTGACTTTTTCTTTTTTTATATACATAGTTAAAATATTAAATTGCTCTATGAAGTAAGAATTTTTTTAGCTTAAAGGTGTTCAAAATAATCAATCAACAACTTAAACTAAAAAAAAAAACATTAACCGAAAAAGCCAAACTAAAAGAAAAAAACCAAAGAAACTACAAAGTTTGGTCCGATATCAATTTAAATAAACCAAAACCGTATGAACCAGATCAATTCATCCTTCTTTTTTTTTTTTTTGAAAAACCTCTAAATCACATTCCCCACTTTTTCTTTGACAGCAGACGCTCGTCCCGTTGCAATTTTCTCTCTCGTTCTCCCTCGTTGAAACTTGAAAGTTGGAACAATCTAGTATCCCCCCTTCCCCGTCCTTTCTCGTCTCTCTTTTCCTGT
>Ga0325403_1006093_pt1 | contig 11441 bp, 8 predicted proteins | sample PopdelMetagenome_19_FD_205665 | JGI IMG/M metagenome (GOLD analysis project Ga0325403, IMG submission 205665) | Populus deltoides microbial communities from Bellville, Georgia, United States - Xylem-PdKOR-R4 | ecosystem: Host-associated > Plants > Phyllosphere > Stem > Wood/Secondary xylem...
ATTTTCTTGTAATTAATCTCATAGATATAATATTGCCAAAGAAGCAATTTTCAAAAAAATATGACGAAGTCGTTGTTTAAATTATTTTTATATGAATTTATTTTTTCTACCTGCTCAATAGTTTAACACCTTTTTTTTTTTTAATCTAGCCAAATTTTGATCAAAACATTGAAGCTTGACTGGTTGAATATCAAAATGGTACAATTAGTCACCGGTCTAATGTTTTCTTCCCCAATTAACCCCCAGCTCCCGCCCAAAATCACACTTTTCCTCGACACCATTCGAAGTCCGAAGTCCAACCACTACGCAACGAATCTCCCTTTACGCGGGCAATCTCGTCCATTTGTCTGTCACCGCACGCACCGTACCCAACACCGTTACAATGACCCTTCCTTTCAATCAAAAACCCACAAGAAAAACCACTCGCTTCAATTCTCCGATCTCGATCGAACCAGAGCCGGACGTAGCCAGAGAGTCTGGACATGGGTGTGCCGGCGTTCTACAGGCTTCTCGCAGACCGATACCCGCTATCAATTTCGGATGTGATCGAAGAGGAACCTCAAGAGGATTCGAATGGAAACTCCAAACCAATCGATGTTTCAAAGCCTAACCCTAACGGTATTGAGTTTGACAATCTGTATTTGGATATGAACGGGATTATCCATCCCTGCTTCCATCCTGAAGGCAAGGTACAGTTTACCAACTTATACTTGTATAGTTTTCTGGAATCTTAGCTTCTTAGGGTTTAAAAGGAGGTTTTTTGTATTTGTAATTGAATTGCTGTTAAATTTTGATGCAAATGCAATTGACTGTTGTTAAATTTTGATGGTTATTGTTCGCTGCAAAGCTATACTTATACAGATTGTAAAGTTTTAGCTAGGGTTTAAAAGAGGGGTTTTTTTTGTGTGTTGTTGGATGTAGTTGTTGATTTTGATGGATAGTGTATAAAATGAACATTCATTTATAATTTTACACATGTTATAGGGTTTTGTTAAGGTTTAAAAGATTGAAAGTTTTTGTGTGTTATTTAATGCTGTCCATTTTTCATGGTTAGTATTGAATGGAAGCATATATTTTACGCAAGTTGTAGAATTTTATATTGTAAGATTTAAAAGAGGAAATCTTTGATTTTGTTTGTGTGAATTAATTGTTGTCAATTTTGATGGTTTGGGCTTAAAAGAGGTGTTATATATATATATATATATAGTTGCTGTGTGTAATTGAATAAGTTTAATGGTTTCTTACATTTGATTTTATTTACAGCCTGCACCTGCTACTTATGATGATGTGTTCAAGTCCGTATTTGCTTACATTGATCATTTGTTTGCTTTGGTTCGTCCAAGGAAACTACTTTTTATGGCAATTGGTAGGGTTCTTGTTTTCTTGAATTTGTTTTTTTAATCGGTTTTGGTATTTGTTGAATTTATAATCATTTAAAGTTCATTGCTTTTTTCCTGGGATAATTGTAGATGGGGTTGCTCCTAGAGCTAAAATGAACCAGCAACGGTCGCGACGGTTTAGAGCTGCAAAAGATGCTGCTCAAGCAGTAAGATTGAGATAATTTAATGGTTTTTTAGTGGATCCTCTTTTGTAGAAGCGATGATCTTAGTATCATTTTATTTATGATGTATGTAGGTAGCTGAAGAAGAAAGATTGAGGAAAGAATTTGAGGCTGAGGGGGAGCTTTTATCCGTTAAAGAAAAGCCTGAAACATTTGATTCTAATGTTATCACTCCTGGCACTCAATTTATGGCTGCTCTTTCGAGTGCGCTTCAGTATTATATACAAAGTAGATTGAATCACAATCTGGGCTGGCAGAATACCAAGGTGTGATGGATGTTCTCCTTTCGCTTAGTTTGTTATAGATCGGATCATTCCTTGTCTTTGGAGTAATCCCTTCTGTATCTTTTGAATTTACTTTCGGCTTTTCAGGATACTTTGTGTTCTCTAAACTTATTTATGGGGCTGCATTGGGTGATTATTTGAAGGTTATTCTTTCTGATTCAAATGTTCCTGGTGAGGGAGAGCACAAAATCATGTCTTATATAAGATTGCAACGCAACCTTTCCGGTTTCAATCCAAACGCGCGCCATTGTCTGTATAGTCTGGTGAGCGTGTTTCTGATTTGAGGCATTTTGGCATTTCAGATCTTATTGTTTTATTATTATTTTGGCATCTAACTGCTAATCCTATGAAAATATTTTGTTTGTGGTCAGGATGCAGATTTGATTATGCTGTCTTTAGCCACGCATGAGGTTCACTTTTCCATATTAAGAGAGGTTTGCAGCTCATATCCTAAAGTTGGCATCATTTCTCCATCGATTATTGGTCAGTCATAAATTTTATATGCGTTGATTGTACAGATAGTTACACTTCCCGGGCAGCAGGATAAATGTTTTCTCTGCGGTCAAGCTGGTCATCTTGCAGCTGAATGTCGTGGCAAGCAAGGAGATGATGCTTTAGATTGGCATGCGGTAGATGATACCCCAATTCACAAGAAGAAATATCAGGTTGAAGAACATAAATCAACTGTTTCCATTTGTTTCCATCTCGTCGTAGTATTTCTAAGCTGTCTCCTTATTTGAACAGTTCCTCAACATCTGGGTGCTGCGAGAATATTTGCAATATGATCTGGACATTCTGAACCCACCATTTGCTATCGACTTTGAACGAATAGTGGATGACTTTGTGTTCCTGTGTTTTTTTGTTGGCAATGACTTCCTTCCGCATATGCCAACATTGGAAATTAGGGAGGTATGTAAGTAGCAAGCAATGGTTATACGAATGAGTTTGGGACTGAACAACTGGCTGAGTTCCATTTGTTTAGTTTTTCAGTGATCAACTCTTGACAAACAATTATTATGAGATGAGGTGGTTTTTGTTTTGTAGCTTGTTTGTGTTGCTCAGCTTCTAGTTCGTTTGGATGCTTTTTAGCTAATATTAAGTGACATTGATCAGCTTTTGTCCTCCAATCTCTCCTCTACTTCTTACTATGAAATCTTTTCTTCTTTTGTCAATGAAAAAGAATGATATTGATGTTTTTATTTATATTGGCCATAGTTTTGTTTTGAAGTTCTGTTGCTTCATGGTTTTCACTTTGCTGTTCTTCCTGGTGCTATCTACCCTATATATTGACTCTTCAGTTTTATCAACTTCATCATCACGTCCTTTCCTGATTCAGGGTGCTATAAGCTTACTGATGCATATTTATAGAAGGGAGTTCTCTGCAATGGGTGGTTATCTTACTCTTGCGGGTGAGGTAATTTCTCTTTTTTATGTTCTCTACAATACTTGTGCCTTTGACTATACTCTGGAATTAGTTTATGTTTCTCATTATATGAAATCTGTTAAAGATTTGGAATACGACATTAGTCTAATTTTATATCATGCATCCATTTTTTTCGTTAATCACAATTATGATCAGGTGGAAACTGTGCGCAACACTTGAAAATTTAGATTAACATTGTTAATGATGGTCTATTCATTCTTGTTGTTTTCCTCCCACTTTTGCTCTAACTCTTCAAAACCAAGTTTTTTTTCTCCTTTTAGTTTAGATTACTTCTCCTTTTAATCAAGTGGATTTACTCAATAAAATCTGTTAATAAAAATTAATAAATAATTTACAAAGTTATAGACAAGAACTTCTGTTAGAGTTTGTAGTGAGAGATTTTTGTTGTTTATGAGCGATGATGTTTTAAGACTTCTGGTGAGTGTAGTGTTTCTAAAAATACTCAGATTCATCCAAGTTTTCTAACTTTGGACTTGATTTCGAACTCATTTAGCCCTTCCATTTCATCCTATAGCTATCTGAATTAATGTGAACCACTTGAGACAAGAGGATACTAGCAATAACATGAGATTTTTGCTTTATGTTTGCTGGAAGATATCATTCTAAATATTAGAAAGTTCATACATTATCAATGCATTTGGTTGTCTCCAAATAGAATTAGATCTTAGCTGCCCAATTCCACCCTTTCCTCTGTATCTCTTTTATCATACTTATTTGTTTGGAAATTGAATTCAGGTTTGGCTCATTTTATATGCTTGAATTTCTAGAATGACTTGCTTGCTAAACATGTGCTATATAATATTCAGTGGGTTCTAGCCAAGATATAGACATGTTATGGCCTGTCTTGACCCCTAGTTATTCTAAACTACTTTTTTTATTTATCCTTTTCTCTCAAAGAAGTTCCTTTTTGGCTCTGAAAGTCTTACTTGGTTAGATAATCTTTTTATTAGTTATTGCTCTTTGTCACCCATATCATGAAATAGTTACATCTATCTGCTGGATTTGCCAAAAAAACTTGTTTTTCAGTGCTTCTTTCCCCTTTTAAATCACCATGGCTTGTATTTCATACTTTTTATGCTGCTTTGTTGGTTACTTTTAGGGAATGATTTTGCTCCACTATTGCGAGCATGAGTTCTAATGAATGTTCTGATTTCAATTAGCTTCTGTATACAGGTTTTCCTAGATAAAGTAGAACACTTTATTCAGTGTGTTGCTGTTTATGAGGAGCAAATCTTTCAGAAGAGGACTCGTATACAACAGGTGCTTTCTTTTTCCATGCATGGACTTATAGTCTTCAGTTCTCATCCTTGGGTCTAATGCAAACATCTGCATTTATTTTTACTACTTATTGCTGGTAATAGCATGTTCACTTGTTGGACCATCTTGTTGGCTAGAAACTTTTAATGTTTAGATGACAATTTATGTAAAATCTTGGCAATGATTTAACTTATCTTTAACTGTAAATTTGCTGGATACAGCAGGTAGGATGTTGGCTCTAAATGAAACCCCATATGCTGCTCCTGATTTACTTTATTAGTAGGAGTATTAGGTTCTGTAAACCATTACAAAATTTAAGATTCTTGATTTGTGTGCTAGAGCTGAAGAAATTTAGGGGATTCCCTTATCTTGTTTGGAATGCTTAGTTCTCTAAGATTTACGTCAAATTTTTTTACACACATTGCAAAGCAGACTGTATTCTTCTGTGGCAAATTTTGAGTTTTGGAGTCATATACATACTGTCTTCTGTGGTTATCTTTTTGTTTGTACTTGTGTGGATAATCCGTTTTCAGGCTTTTGATAATAATGAAGAGATGAAACTCAAAGCAAGAAGAGAGTCCTCTGAAGTGATACAAGCACCAGTTGTAGATAAGGTTTGTGCCTATAATATTTTCATTTGATGATATGGATTTAAATAAATGTGCTGTGTTCTGAATTTGCCTGCGAAAAATTGTTTAGGATCTATATTAAACAAAAATGAACCAATTAGGCAATTATCAATTCCTTGCCAGTTAGTTTTTGACAGAAACCTCAATCCTCTCTCATTTTTTTGGACTTCCTTCTCCATGTATAGACAAAAGCTTGTTAGAGGAGTTGATGCTTAATATTGTTTCTAATTTCTCAATACAGGATGTTGGTCATAACTCTTCGAGAGAAAGGAATATAAAGCTAATTTTGTATGATTCCCATGTTGTGTTTGGTGACCTAAGGATTTTTCTTTTCTTAATAGGGTTTTTATGATTTAAAAAATAATAATTGCTTTTGCTTTCTAACTGTTAAATCTGTAACTTACGGTTGTGCCTTAAGTTCCTTGTCATCAGAGGTAGATTTTATTTTGTAGATAAACAGCGAAGATTATTTTGGTTCAGTAGTGTCTTAATATTGAACATCCATTTACTCTAGCAGGCTCGTTTTCTGTTTGATATTTGCAAGTTTGCTTATCCCTGGCCTTGCATCTTGTGGGCCAACTGAGGACAATGTCAGCCCATTTGAAGGCTAGTCTTGTCTTTTTGGTTGTCCATTTTCCTGGTATAAAATTTGGTTCATTTTTCTTCTTGTCAGGTTAAATTAGGGGAACCTGGATACAGAGAGAGATACTATGCTGAGAAATTTGAGTTGTCAAATCAAGAGGAGATTGACAAAGTTAGAAAGGAAGTGGTAAGTTGTTTTTTCCTAATCATGCAATTAGCACCTTAGCATATCCATATAGATTATTATCTGCATTTTCTCTTGGTAGCAAAATTTTGTGTGTACACAGTAGTTCATGACAACCGTCTGTCTCCCTCCACCTGTCCTTCCTCTCCTTAAGAACCCCCAGGCCCCAACATCACAGCTACTAGGTTGCTTGTACATATTTTTTTTCATGTAGTTATATGGTCTTCATTCTGAGATCCCTTGGCACGATGAAGTACATTAAATGAGTCTTTCAATCACCCTTTTTAATTGATACACCATGTGGTGGTTTTCGTTATAGTTATTAGTTTATATGGGTGACCTTGAGTGCTACTTGTCTCACTGTTGTGCTATCAACTTGCTGTTGGCTTCTCATTTCCAGTTCCTAAGAGTTCATTTATTAGTTTATCTGGATGATCTTTGGGTGTCATTAGTCTTATTGCTGTGCTAAGAGTTCACATTTTTTTCAACAAATGAATATGTTCTTCATTGTGATTGTATTTGTTTTATTATGATCTCAAGTTCCATTATTTTCTCCAACTTTTCATTTTGAGATTTCTTAATTTATATTGACTTTAGTTTGAAGGTGTAATATAATAAGGTGAACTTCACAGATTTACATGAAGAAAATAAGGCTGCTTTTGAAAAATCAAGGAGTTACACATGTTTTTCCTTGAATGGGAACGTTATGTACTATCTTAACCAAAGGAAAAAAAGAAAAGAAAATAATGAATAGATAGAGAAAAAGTCAGTTGCTTGTCATCATAACAAATAGAAATCTGGTGTGACAGAAGATTTGGATGTAGGAAGTTTGCCGGATATGGTTTCTGGAGTATAATTTTTTTTTATGTTGCTAATGATTCCTTTTTGGTCTCCCCTGTCCCTGTCACTTGTTTTCTGTACAACCAATCATGTATCTGAAGAAAAAAGAAAATAAAATTTGATGTTGTTCATGCAGGTATTGAAGTATGTGGAAGGTTTGTGTTGGGTCTGTCATTATTACTTCCAAGGTGTTCGCTCTTGGCAATGGTCAGTTCAATAAAGGCAGAAACTAGAAAGTCATTATACTTCTTTTCACAGGCTATTTAAATTTTTTTATTGGAGTTTCAAGCACAAGCATGTGCCCAAAAATACAAACCTATATATGAATGCATAATATCTTGAAGCTCTATACATGAGTAAAGAAATAATGGAAAAGAGGACAGTAAGTTCATTGAAAGTTGAGAACTATAGTTCTATCTGTTTTGAAGGTGGTTTTGACCCCGAGCTCTTAAGCATATGACCTGCCAAACAATCAAATTTCTATGGCTTGTGACACCTAAATTTAACTTTGCCATCACTCTGCTCATCAATTGGACAAAAATAGGCTTCCATTCACTCTATAAGCTTATATGATACGGTTCCTTACTGCAATTAGTTGAAGTTGGAATTCTTTGTTGTCTGTTTCAGGTTTTATCCGTTCCATTATGCTCCATTTGCTTCAGATCTTAAGGATCTGGGTGAGGTGGAATTAAACTTTTTTATTGGAGAGCCATTCAAACCCTTTGATCAACTTATGGGAACCCTACCAGCTGCAAGGTTTTTTTTCTTTCTTTTTTATGTGAACTCCTTGCATTTTCAATTTTACTTTGGATACTCTGTCTGATTATTCTTTCTGTGCTGTGTGTCATCCTTTGGGCATACTACAGTTCTAATGCTTTGCCAAAAGAATACAGGAAATTGATGACCAATCCATCTTCACCAATTCATAGATTCTTTCCCTCAGGTAAAAGAATTGATTGAAGGATATTGATTAATTTACATCAAGGAAGTGTTTATCTTCTTCACAAGATTAATGGGGTTTCTTTATTGTGGACAGATTTTGAAATTGACATGAATGGCAAGCGCTTTGCTTGGCAGGTAAATTATTCCGTATTGGTTATCAATACATGTGTTTTAACTATACCTTTTTTTTTTATCAACTGATTATATTTACCTTATATTTATTGGAAGCTAGGGTATTGCCAAATTGCCATTCATTGATGAGAGGAAATTGCTTGCCCAGACAAAGAAGCTTGAAAGCACTTTAACGGTATTTAGGTTTTTTAAATTAGTATCCAATAATTTCATCCATTGTAAACTATATTTTAATTTCTCTTGTATGTGTTGGCCATTTTATTAGAGGCTTTCACTCTGCACATGTTCTTGTAAATATAAACTGCTACATGTTCCTTGCTCTCTTGGATGTTGAGCTATTCTTTTGGAGGCTTTTACTCTGATATTTTCAGAGATTTGAAAAAGAAAAGTATGCAATTAAGATTTGGGAAAACATATTTAATGGAGATATGCCACTGTCTGAGAGATCAATTTTGTGCAAAGAGAAGGATTCGTGATGTGATATTTAAAAAAACCTGTTGAGATTCCTAGTTATAATGCATTTCTACTGGTTTAGATTCTAGGAAACAATATCAATTCAAATACTGATTTCGGAGAAAAAATATTTATTTGTTACAGATGCTTTTGTCACCAAAGGTTCCTAAAGTTTATTTCTTATGTTACTGTAATGGAGGTTGGGCCGTTGACATGAACTCGTATTCATTTATCTTTTTACTTGTGTAACTTTTTAATAGTCAATTATTTGATTGTGTGATCTGATAGTTTTTTGCTAAATTTTGTATTTGAATAAATCCATGTCGACTTTTGAGTGATTTCCATACCAGATGGAAAAGTTTTTTTGTTTCTGATATATCCTCCTGTACTGAAATTTCTCCTGAAATTTAATTTGTAAGCACCAAGGGTAGTTTAGAGTTGGCAGTCAGTTGTGTCCACACCCCTATAATGGGTTTGATCCTTCAGAAGCTAAACCTTGCTGTTTTGTGGCATATCAGTCTTCTTTTTAGTTTGGATGTCAAGTATGTTAATCTTTGATTTGCTATTTGCAGGAGGAAGAGCAGATCAGGAATAGAGTGATGCATGATTTGCTATATATTCATCCTGTTCATCCATTAGCTCAACTAGTTATTTCATACTATCAACAGAACGATCATTTATCTGTAGGTGAAAGATTTGCTTGGGAAATTGACACAAGAGCCAGGTTAGTTGGTCTTAGTGTTGATTGATCTTTTAGTTTGAAGTTGTCAAATCATTATTTATGTGTGCTGGCTTTATTATCTCATTTTACACTAACCTTTTACAGTGGGGGGATGAATGGTTGTCTTTGGTTATATGAGAGAAATGTGCGGAGAAGTGTGGTCCCCTCTCCTATACTTGGATTGCCAGCCTTAGATGGTAACCAAGTTTTGTAAGTTCCAACTTTTTCCAGTGCTGTTTTCATAAGCTGATCGATCCTTGGTGTAATGTTGTGTAATTTTTCTTTGCAGAAATATCACATTTCTAAATCCTAAAAACCGTGGACACATCCCAGAAATTCCTGAGGGTGTAGTCATGCCTGAAAAGGTATGTGAGCTCTAGATGCCTGTAAATTTGGTTTATTTTGTTATACACAGAAAAGCAAGGACATGAAATTTCTGTCAACTAATGATGTGGCAGTGATTCAATTCATGCATAAAATAATGTAATAGTGTTATTGGGTTTCATAGTTCAGAGTTTACTGGAGCAGTAAACTGGGATTCTTCTGTGAAAATTAATTGGCCATGCCTGAAAAGGTATGTGAGCTCTAGATGCATGTTTTTTGAAGGTATTGCTGGGCGGTAAACTGGAGGCAGTCCTTGTGTTCAAGGAAATTGAGTTTGGTCATGGTTTATGTTTCTGGAAGTTCCCCCCTGCATATGGGTGGAAGTGCTGATGCAATTGTAATATAATGGTCATGTTAAGTTTGCAGGTGCAAGGATTCTCATATGTTGTTTCCTTGAAGACATTTTCTTTGGATAATGTGTTGTTCCGTCACAGGGCTTGATGGTAGTTGATTTGATTTCACAAATGTCCATGGCTAATTCGAGGCATGTTCTTGCTATTTGCAGATCGTAAAACCTGTAGATCTTAAACCATTCCTCACATTATGGCATGAAGATAATGGCCGGAGACAGCAAGGTAGGGAAAGGTACGAATGGCTTTCCACATCCTTGCAATGATTGATTTGCATTGGTTTGTAATGTTTGGGTGGTTAGGTTGAATATGGGTGACATTTGTTCATGACCTGCCATTCTTGACAGACAATGCATCTCGCTCAATTTATATGTGGAGAAAGGAAGGGTTTAATTGATATCCTCTCTTTTTTTCTCTGAAAAACATAGATTGTAGGGATTAGAACTTACTGCTTCGTCTTCTCTTAAATAGCTTAATTCACATGTGCTGTCTCTGTATTACAGGCCACAAGTACAACGAGCAATAACTGGCCCCTTCCTGGGGGATGCAGCTCATCGTCTTGTCAAGAACACCCTTAATATCAAACCAAATGGTTCATCCTCTAGAGTGTTTGACCAGCAACTATATCATAATATCCCCGGCAATTACACATTCTACAGACCAAGACCAGCTGGACCAGCTGGTTATGGAAGGGGCTATAGGGATGATCCAAACTATCATTATGCACAGCGCAGTAACCAGCAAGGCCTGATGAGTAATCCTAGGTATCGATCTTTGTCAAATGGTGTGCAAAGCAACCCACACAACTTTGGGACTCAAGACAGAGTACAGTACCATCAACAGCATCATAACTTGAGTACTAGGGTGTCTGCTCTGACTGTAGAAGAAATTATCAGAAGCAGGGCACCTGCAGTGATCTCACCTCGAATGCCGAATCCAGGAAACACTCCAAACTTACAAAATCAGGCCGGGCAGAACACAGGTCTACTTTCATCACCACCCACCAATTGGATCAACAAAACAGCTGCAGGAAACACTGGAATGTACTTAAAACAAGAATCAACATCGATACGTCCAAATGAGAAGCAGGTGAAGCAGGTTTATCAGGTTAAGACACAAGTAGCTCAGGAGACGCCAGATATTCAAGCTCAGGAGACGCCAGATTTAAAACAGCAGTAACATTTTATATTTGAAGAATCTTGCATGTTTTTGCCACACCCACATTGCAGTGGCAATGTATGTTCATTTGAATCTTTGCATAAGCGCAAGTTTTTAGTGAATTTACTCGGTTTGGGCAACGGAGTCACAGAAACTATTCCTGGATGGTATGCAGCTGCAAGAGCTCGTGGATGTTAAAGAGTTTAATATAGTGAACAGTGGCCTTTTTGAGATCCACTTTTGATTTGGTGCGAGTTAGCATACTTCATCTTACCTCATTCATGTTGCAGCTGCTTTCTTCCAGATTTTCCTATTTGTTTACCAGATTGTCGTAGAAAACTGTATCATACAAGTGTTTGGTTGTAATCGGGCATCTATCTCAGAAATGTTGTCAGTATGTACCGTATTTTGGATGATGTAATTCTTGATGTAATTCTATGCAGTATCCTTTTTAGTGGCTCGGAACTTTTTGCTTCAGGATTTCTGTGCAAATCTGACAGAATCTGAAGGATTGTTCCTT
>Ga0325403_1006094_pt1 | contig 11440 bp, 10 predicted proteins | sample PopdelMetagenome_19_FD_205665 | JGI IMG/M metagenome (GOLD analysis project Ga0325403, IMG submission 205665) | Populus deltoides microbial communities from Bellville, Georgia, United States - Xylem-PdKOR-R4 | ecosystem: Host-associated > Plants > Phyllosphere > Stem > Wood/Secondary xylem...
TAATAAATATAATAATTATAACAAAGATTAAGTTAGGATGATAAGATAAATATGTTATTTATTAAAAAAAACTTAATATTTATTTTAGATTGAAATTAAGTTCTAAAAGTTTTAATTGATTTGAATCAATAAAATTAAATTTTATTTTTTTAAATTAAGTATTAATACTACATCAAAACTTATATCAAATCTCTATATAAAACTAATTAAAATAAAATATCAAACTTAATTTCAATAAACTTAATGTAAAAGAATTAATTGAGAATAAAAAAAGTTAAATGATAAAAATTTAAATTAAAATAAAATATTACAGGTAATTATTACATCCCACAATTAGATTATATCTTTCTTATATACTGTATTTTTATCATTTTTTAATATTATTTTTATCTTGTATTTTCTAGCGTATTCCATATACTATTTTATAGTTTATTAAACATTAATTTTGTGAAAGCACATTACATTTATTAAATGAAGAGTAAAAGGATCTAATAAAAAATAAAAGTTTAAGATTTGTTAAATGGAAAGCAAAATCATTCAATTAAAAAAAAATTGAATGAAAAAGAAACCAATAAAAAAGGACTTGGATGAAAAAAATACGTGTGAACAGTGTTTTCCACTTTAAATTTTTCAAATTATATTGATTATACTTTTTACTCAACTTATTATTATTTATAAGAAAAAAAATTGAATTCATATTTCGATTTTAGAAATTAATTTTTTGACAACTTAATTTTTTAAAAAATAGGAGTAATAAAGTAACTTATTATGTGATATTTATGATTTATTGCGGGGTATTTTGAACGATCAAATGGCTTCACAAAGAAATTATACTATCCATACGGCGCTTGTGAAAAAATGGAAAGAATCAGAAAGATGGAGCGTCAGGGTGGACACGTGGAAGAACGACTGCAAATAAGAAGAGGCAATTTCGAGCTGGCTAGCTTTTCATGCTTTTGCTTACACCAGAAATACAGAAAACACAACACGTTTTGCCTTTTCTTTCTTCTTATTAGAAAAATAAAATCTCCTTTAAATCTCTCTGTCTCTCACTTTCTCTCTCTCTCTGTTTGTCAGTGTCAAACGGAGATGACTGTTAACCGTAACGGAATGCAATGACAGAAGTTTGCCGAAGAATGTCCAACGACAATGAAGACGATTCGGCGGCGAAATGCAGGGAGCGCCGAAGAAGGAGAATCGAGATGAGGCGTCTCGCCGCTATCTCAACCACTCGTGGTTCTCCTCAGCCGACTTACGCAAAAGGTTCAAAAGAGAAGAGCCAGGCGACGGGGGAGGGGAGCTCGAGTTCAACCGCTGAGGGAAAGCGGATTGTTGAGACTGTGAGTGAAATTCAGACGGTGGAGCCGGTGTTTGGGAGCATGTCAGTGTCAGGGAGGTCACGTGAGATGGAAGATGCGATTTCTGTTCGTACTAGCTTTTGCCTGCCGGGGATTAACCGCCGAAGGCCGTTGCATTTGTTTGGTGTTTATGACGGTCATGGCGGTTATCACGTAATTACTGAAAACGCTATTCAGTATTCAATTCTATTTTGGGAAGGGTAATCTCGTCACTTAACAATATCTATTTTTTTAATTGTTTTCATTATTTTTTCTTTTTTCGCAGGTGGCAGCGTTGTGCAGGGAAAAGATGCACGTGTTAATAGAGGAAGAATTGGAACGCGTGGAATCAACGTGCGGGAGTGGTGAGAGTGGGGAATTTGGGGCGGAGTGGGAGGAAATGTGGAGGGGAGTGATGAAGAGAAGCTACGAGAGAATGGACGAGGTGGCAATGAGCACGTGCGCATGTGGGAGTGAGGGTTTCCAATGTGAGTGCCGCCCTATCCAGATGATACTTGGTGGCTCCACAGCGGTGGTGGCTGTGTTAACCCCGGAGCATATAATTGTTGCTAATTGCGGTGACTCACGCGCCGTGCTTTCACGAGGTGGAAGGGCCATTCCCCTTAGTGTTGATCATAAGGTTAGTTTTTTCAGTCGGAAAACATCATGGAAATCTTAATGTATGTATGAACTAATCCAGGCCGTCCATTACTGGTCATGATTTGATCATGGTGACTGTTGGAAATTTGTCTTCATTGCAAATGGGGATTGCGTGTTTCTGATGATATGAAACACATGGATTTGCCAACTTGTCCAATGTTACCTATTGTAGATACCAGGTGGCATCTTGTTGCGCTGGGTGGGGAGTAGGGACATTTCTTGGATGATGGTCTCTAGACCAGGTGTCTATATTTGCTTGTGGAAAAGTCGTGCATTTGACATTTGGCGAGCATGAAGGAACTAGTTATGATGTTCCATTTTTGTTAAGAGAATCCTTTTGACTAGAACTTTAGAACTGTTTGCATGTTTTAGCAAGATCATGATTTGTAATTTTGTATTGTTTGGACCTACATGCAAGTATGAGACAGAATTCCAATGCTTGGCAAGGCAACTTGACGTTTGCAACATACTGTTCCTGAGTGCTTTTACTACTTCTTCTTTTTTTTTTTTTTAATGCAGGGTTTAGCCCCTGTTTGGTTAGAACAAGATTGTCAATGAAATGAAAATAAGGCTCCAATCTAATTTCATATGGGATTTATATCTTAATTTTATCTGAAGTAGAATTTATTTGATATCCACCCCTATTTAGTAATTCCACTTAAAAATAAGATATCCTATTTTTTGTTAATTATAATCTTGTTATCGGAAAATTAAATCATTTAAACAAAAAATGAGAAGGAATTTCATTCCATCAATAATTCCACTGCCTAGTTTGTTTGCACATGTTATCCATTTTTCCAATAGATGGAAAAAATTCGTGTTACTTCCTGAGATGTAAAAACATTTTAAATCTCTCTCTCTCTCGCTCTCTCTCCCCTTCGTTTTAATTTGACTTGCTCTCTCTTTTATCTTTTTGGTACTCTTTAATTTGACTAATGAATTAAAAAAATAAATTCCCAACATTTGTTGCAGCCGGATAGGCAAGATGAACTCGCAAGAATTGAAGCTGCTGGAGGTCGAGTGATCTACCTGGATGGAGCTCGAGTTGAAGGCATTCTCGCTATGTCTCGAGCAATAGGTAATTTATTCTAGGTTTAACTGTATCATTATCCTTTTCCAGAGTTACGACATGTCATCCTCATGGGATGTATAAACCTCAAGAGCTGAATTGTTTTTATTATTTCCATACTCGTATAAAAAACTCGTTATTTGGACAAATGTTAATTTTATCTCATGAAAATGAATGCAGAAAAAACATCTGTCACATTAGTAGATTAATTTTCATTTTTACACAAAACTACTCCTAGTCCTATTGTTTGCAGAGTTGGATGTGCATCCATGTGGAATATGTCTCCCTTTATGATGTTAAATAGCCTTGTATTAATTTTTTTCTCTTCAATTTCACCAATCAAATAAAGTTCAATTTCTAACTTATGCATTTTGAAAACTCGGTGCATTTCTCTGAGCAAATGAATGTTTTTTATTGCTCTAATGTTGACTAGTTTTCCATTTATAAGTTTGCTCAGGTATAAGTGCGCAATGTTCTGCTTTAACCTTTGGAGGGTCATTGATACCCTGAAGAGTAGAAAAGAAAGAAACATGATTGCATCTCTGTGGAGGTTTTGGAATTCGTAGATTTTTTAAATTTGTTGACCTTATATTCTGTATGTTTACATTATTATATTTGCCAGCCTATGAATTTTTGCTGAATTCATTTGGAAAAAATGGTTAGTCTATGCTTCTTATATCAATGTTTGTGGGCTCTAGGTTTCTTTTTCCTTTTTTTAGCTGAATGGGTTAATTACCCATAAGAGACTGAAATTATGAAGTTAATTCATCCATTGGCTCTTATTGTATCAAAAACATTTGTTTTGAAAAAACAAGCAAAAGTTTGTTGATTTCTTGTTTTTTTTCTTAAATTGATTTCTGAATAGGTTCATTCATATAATTAACAAAAGAAGCACAGGGGACTTTCATTCTTTCAATAGTTGCTGTTGGACATCTACAATAAATTAATATCCATGAATGGCTGTGCACTTGTTCCATATTGGAGGCTTGAGTACCAATAGACATTACGAATGGACAGATAGTGGTGTGTAACAATCTAAAAGAAAGAAAAAAATCTATAAACGTCCCATGGTGCAAAATATTGGTTCATCCACTAGAGTAAAAGAATGGACATGATTATGCTGCCTAAATAAAAGAATTATATTTACAAAAGAAAATATATTTACGATCGATCAATTATATTTGAAGTGGTGTGGCAATGATCTATCAAATTTGGCATATTCCTTTCAGATATGGATTGGTTGCCAATCTGAGGTTCAACTTAAGTATGTAAATGTTGCAGGGTCTAGAACGGGAAATTGAATGGGATATAATTTTATGATTCCCTTCTCTCAACTGAAATGGATGCCAATAAGCCACTATAAATGCTAGGCTATTCTGCTTTCTTTTAGATAAAATTTATCTTTTTTATAGAGAGAGAAGGAAATGTAAAATGACTAGGAAGAGGGCTTTGCTTTAGTATAGTTAGGTAGCGTAAGCTAGTGCTCACTTAACCTGCAATCAATTGTCGATGGTGCTTCATCGAAGCATATGAGAAAACTTAAGGTTGCTGATGGATGCACCAAAATTATTGGTTCATATTAGCAAATAATTTTGTTATCTACTGTATTAGGCAGTGCAATGGGTCACGCATGCCAATAATGTGCGATGCTATAGCTTCGCTCTCACTGGTGAGCCTTTTCTATAGAAGGGGAGGTAAGAAGGAACAAAGGGAAACTTTGATGTTTTTCCTTCCATGGTTTGTAGTAGTAGTGTTGAAGGAGGAACCGAAGGTGGACCTTTACGATTTCGGTCTTTTTCCTTCTTGATTCATTCTACATGCCTCTCCATGTTATTCGTGTTTTGGTCTATGATTCATTATGGTTGGCATATCTGTATGCATCATATGCAGTTTGCTGTATTCAAGGATGTCAATGAAGAGCAATTAGGGATCTCGGAAAGTTTGGGAAGTATGATTATTTGAGGTCACACTACATCTGGCAAGTACACTTAAATGTTCTTTTCCCTTTTTTTTTGTTGGGGTGTTGGTAGTCGTAGCATGCTGGTCATAAGATTTTTGGTGGTAGTCATAGCATGTTGTTCGTAAGATTGTATTTTCTGATGCTCTCGGAAAGGATGGATAATGGTAGGTACAAGGCATCCAAAATAAGAAAAGAAGTGACTGGCAAGCTATAAGCTGGGGATATAATGCTAAAATGGAATTCCTTGTTATCTTAACCCAAGAAATGATAAGGAGTTTGGAAACAGATATTTATATTTAGTAAAAAGTTGGATGATAAACGTAAAACCAAATTGGTATATGAATATATTTAGTCTGATGATCAGTGTAAAACTTGGTTTGGTTTTTTGTTAATAGGGTGAATTTAAGTTCCTTGTCCATATTAGGCATGGAGAAAGATATCGAACAACCTGAGTAACTATGTAGATTCATGAATGTGAGGAAAAAGTAGCAAACTAAAGGCACCAGTTAAGAATGAGGATTATGTGGTGAGTCTAGCGAAATCCAAATTAATGCTCATTTTTGTTTGGCTATTACGAAAGCAAAAGAAAGAAAATGGCATCTCAACTTTAAATCAATATAGGAGTTGGTTAAATGACCGTAAAGATTGTCTGATACATACCTGGTAAAAATAGTTCTCTTAGACGAGCTGAATACTCAACTAGAAGTTGGAAAATGTAATAGAGAAATCATAGGGTTTATATGAGTAATTAGGAAAAGAGGGATTACCACAGCATATGTGGGTTGTCTTTCTGTTTCATTTCCTAATCTAGGAATGAGCGAGAAACAATGAGAGTTAGGTGATTATACATATATTTGTGTGATGTTTTTCTGTTTGGTGCCTCATCGCTGTAGTGATTCTGAAATTAGTTCCATAATTTTTACATAACACTAACTAGAGTAACATACTGAATCTAAGTTCATTGTAGTTTGTTGTATTTTACACGCTGTTGAGAGACCAACCCTTGGCTGTCATATCTATGGTATGTAAACGAATGCCACAATACCTATAAGGCATTTAATCCGAAATTGAAAGACCTCAAGTAAAAGAATGTACTACAGTTTCTATGTTCTTCAATTTGCAAATGTCAGCATACATAAAGCAGCTCAAAAATCTAGATAATATATATCCTGGTTACTTGTCATCTGAATGCTTGTGTATTGCATTGGATATTTGTATTTCCTTTACCTTTCCCTGTTAGATACTATGCTATAATTTATTCAGTTCTTTTACTTTTTCCTTGTTGATGTTAGATTCTGTCGCTATGCGTGGCTCCACTGCATCCTTTATCATGTTCCGTATTACGTGTGATTTAGCAACTGCTGCTGACCTAATGATGATGGATATTGCTACTTAATGACATGCTATATATGTTGTTTTCACAGTTGGCAATCTGTTACTTCTACGATACACCTTAAAGTTTCAATGATAATCCCTCTTGCGTACTCAAACCTCTAATTATGAGACATTCAACATGAAAATGGGTTGTGTGTAAGTTTTCATTACGAATTTGGCTGTTTCTGTATCAATCAGGACAAACCATGGTGCTGCCAAGTTGAGTGCTAATGTCTGACGAGATGCACAGTTACAAAGAAGTTGGTAGTTTGACTTTGATTGTCCTGCTGTGATTTCCACAAATTTACAGTAAGATGTTTTCCCATGGGCATTGATGGCACAAAGAAGGATCCGATTTTGATTATTGGTTCTTAAACATTAGAATGTGTGTTATAACCTTTACGATAAAGTTGGGTATTATTTTGGTTGTCACCCTTCTAATGGTTCTGGAATTCTCCATAATGCATCTCGGGCAAGAAAACATGGCTTGCCAAAAATCATAACCGATGCCTGCATGACTTCCGCGTGGCAAGATTGAGATTAGATTCTTGACATCAACCAAAACACGCTTTTGGTTGCGAATGCACATGCACCCACGATAGCACATCTGACTTCATTAGTGAAAACATAATAAGATTTCTGTTTAGGGAAGCTATAGATGGAAAATAAATCTTCTAATCTGTTTGGCAAAGCAGCTGATGATTACATGCTACTCTTAACACTCAGCATTGCACTCATTTATTTTTCTCAATATTCAACTGAAATAAAACCTGTTTTTTTAGCCAGGAAAGAAAAGGGAAATGTTTTTCCAGTCCTTTGTTGGAAATTTGTTACAAAGTGACGTGTTTGTTGTTTTCCAGTGGCAGCATGCTAAACTTTTGTGTTCAAATATCTACGAAGCATTTATGTTCCATCACCTGACTGTTTGTATAATGCTTCTGCTTAGGTTTTTTTTAATTTGTTTAATAGCATTATAATTTTTATCTAGAGTTTCGATATGCTGTGCTTTCTGTGGAAAATGCATGTTTGCTTCAGCAATGTTCGATTGTCTATCAATTATTTGTGTTAATTGCCTGACCATGGTTTTCCTTGACCCTTATTGGTTAGTTTGCAACTTGTTCTGGTTGTGATGGTATTAAATTTCTACCCAGTGTCGGACAGATGAACAATTACTTGCTCAGTTGTTTTTCTTTTGTGATTTTTTTTTTCTGCCAGGGGACGAGTATTTAAAGCCATTTGTGATACCGGAGCCTGAGATTACTTTTACAAAAAGAGAATCAGTAGATGACTGCTTGCTCCTTGCAAGTGATGGCTTATGGGATGTGTTGTCTGGTGACTTGGCATGTAAGGTAGCTCGGCAGTGCCTCCGAGAAGAAAATCCTCCTCCTGTCAATGCTGGCCCTCAGATCAAAGATGAAGGAGCTGGAGCTCTATATCCATCTCGAAGCATGTTGGCCGCTGCACTTCTTACTCGCCTTGCTTTAGGACGGAGAAGCTGTGATAACATCAGTGTTATTGTTGTTGATCTCAAAAGTAGCTGAGGTTCAGGTAGGGGGATCATTAAATCTTGAACTGAACTCGGTGCATCTCCTAGAAATCAACAACATGCACAGATAGGGTTTTTATTGTAGAATAACATCTTTATATAAATGCAAAGCATTAGATAGACTTTGGTATCTTTGTTATGGTAAGGTTTCTTCTTGGAATGAGATCAACCGCTGCTTAAGACATTATTTTGCTGCTGTGTTCATCCACTGAGAGCGCCTAATTAAGCAGGGTGCTCTGAAGCCTTTACCTCTTATGATTCAGTTTGTCAGGATGGCCTAGGAGGGGATCCATCATCGTTTTAGCAGTGTCGTTCCAGTTTTGGTTGCATCAGTTTTACTCAAGTTGGCCATCTAATTCGTAGCTGGCAAACTATCTTTATTAATTCCTAGTTGGTACCTAGCGAAGATGAGCTGAGGTACGTGACAGCTCGCAGCTGCACCAACTAATTAGGCAAAAAAATAAGTGAATTAACACCGCAGCACACTTTTACTTGTTGTGCTTTTGAATTTTGATAATTAATTAATGTAGCTGTTTCTAACCGCAACATTAATTAATTGTTAACCTCGACAATTAAATTCCAGCTATTCTCTTGACAAAGCTCTTGCATTTTCCACCCAGCTTTCTCTGTGAAGTTCAACATCTTTTGATTCTGTTCTTCCGCGGGGGCCTCAAGGCTGCCTTCTTCTCTCCTGGTATGAACTCGCGACACCCATCTCTTGCTGAAGTGACAGTGTGGCTGTGGCCATTTCCACCTGCATAACTACCATTTCTTGAGATTTGCATGTCCTCTTGGAGGCTAGAGTCATTCATCTTTTATTTATTTTTTTGGTGCTCCTTCCAACCAACGCAATTGAGTGGAAAGTCTACTCTTTTATGGGATTCTAGGACTTTGGCTGTTAGTCTCTGTCTCTGAGGATTTAATGGGGCTGTGTTGTTTGACTTGAGAGAGAAGGAGGACATCTGTGATTAAATTTAGTGACATGTCACGCTTTCTAAGAAAAACATGTTGAGTTGCCGTGTTTTTAAATCACCATATTTATTAAATATTATTTTTCTAAAACATCAAGCTGGAAATATCCTATTTCATCAAAAAAAAAATTATATTATTCTATCAAATTTTTTTAAAATTAGTGTGTTGATTTTTTTATAAAAAAAATCCACAACTAAGTCTACCTACTTATTACCAGAAGTAAAACTCATGGCCCAACCTAACAGCTCGTTGTCTAAGAAATTCAGGAAATCCTCTTTGACCACAGGAATTGTGGAAGAACTCAAATAAAACAAATTTGCAAGCTCGTGGGTGTGTACATCTAAAGTAGAATTTATTATACCATTTGTCTGTACACTTTCAGAGTGGGGGACTCTGTACACTACTTTTCTTTCTCTCCTGTTAACTACAGCTGTACGATGGACCGGATTTTTCCTTTATTGAAGAAACTAATTAAATTCTTGGCTTTGAGATCATGTGAGCAGGAAAATGTTGGTTCTGAAGCTTTGACTAAAGCTATGTGTTCTTTCAGGTATGGTGATGATGATACTTTTTTCATCTGACTGCCTAAAATGTGTGAGGTTGAGGGACTTAATGACTGCAAAATGAATGGTTACATTTCGTATAAACACATTGTAATCCTTCTTTTATGTTTATATTAAAGCAATTTTACTGACACATACCGTGATTCGGTTTTTGATAATTCGTTTGTTTTTTTTTTAAAAAAATATTTTTGAAAAAATTTAAATTTTATTTTATTTTATTTATTTATTTTAAATTATTTATTTATGTTTTCGTATAGGTGCTAATATAAAAAATAATTTTTATAAAATAAAACAATATTATTATAACAATTATCAAACAAAAAATTCTTTAAAAACTATATACAATCAAAGTCTAAACATTGTTGTCATGACTGACCGGGGGTAACTTGAAGGTAGTATTGTTTATTTATTTTATTTTTTAAAAATATTGGTGTTGACTAAGTCATGCTTGACGGGATATAATATCTAATATGGTTTAATAAAACAATAAAACCCGGATTAAGTTTTAGGTCATATATTTATTGGCACAAGGTGGTTTAGCACGTGAGCAGAGTATTTTGCAACTTACAATCCCACCGGTCTCCACGTGATTTACAACTTTAATTCAATTGACACGTCATCCTCTTCTTTTTTTCCTTTTTCTTTTTTGGGTTTAGTATATAATTGCCACTATAGATTTACTAATGTTCCATTTCTATACTTATTGTTTACAATTTTTCAATTTTACTCCTATTATTTCCAAAAAAGTTCAATATTGTCCGTAATTTTTAAAGGAATCGTGCTTTCATCCCCTTTTCTTTCTTTTTTTTTTTTCCTGTTATTCTTCTTGAATTCTCATTCATATGAAAATAATCAAAATCTTAAGAGATTATGAAATAAAATATATTAAAAACAAAAAAAAAGTGGGATAGTTACTAGATTTTATTAGCTGGTAAATAGCTGGGGTAACATTCAAACTTTTGGAAAGTATAGGGTGGCATTAAGAAATTTTAAGCTATAGGACCAAAGTGAATTTGTTTTGAATTTACAAGGATAAAAGTATAGCTATTTTTCCTTCTTTTCTTTTTTAATGAAGATATCTTTCCATGGGTAGACTGCTTGTGCTTAGAGAAGTGATATTTTATAGATGATTTTAAAGAAAAAATAGAGATAAATAGGAGAAAATGGAGATATTTTTATTATTTTTGAATAGTTATGGATTTTATTTTTTATCTTTTATTTTTTTCTTCAAAGATAAACTCAGAGAATAATTAACAAAATATTCAAACAGACGTGCAGTCCTTTTCTTGTAGTCTCCAAATCTCTTGAAATAATCTAAATCAATGGCTACTATTAATTTAAGAGTCATTTGCTTTTCTTTGAATTAAAATTTATTCTCTATCACTTTTTCTCTGATTCCAAAATGGATTATGACCCATGGCTGCCCTCCTTTATCCTGGTATCATTGCAATTGCCCTAATTCTTTTTCAGGTTCAGGTTTTTTTTTTTTCCCCCTGTAAAGTAAGAATAACTTCAATTTTGAAAAAGCAAACTCAAAATTAGTCAAAACAATTCAATTTCCATCTTTTCCTCTTCAAATTTGCAGGCCATTTTTATACTGCAATCACCTGAATTAAATGAAGTTAAAATAATGTTCAGCTTCAATATTATACTGCCTGCCTTTAAGAATCTGACCCTTAAATATTAATGTTGACATTTATATATATATATATATTGAAGATCAGAGGCATGAACTAACCCGATAGATGGAGGAGAAAAAACAACATTGTCTTCCTTTAGAAAATCATATAGATTGAAGCAATAATAATAAAAAAATTTAATAGTTAAAGATTTCAAGATGGGAAAGTCGGGCTCCAATATTTTAAACAGAGCTGTGAGCCAGCTTAGATACCTGGAGTGATAAACAATAACTACAATACAATATTAAGCAGTGATTGCATGATTTTATTTTATAAAAAA
>Ga0325403_1006095_pt1 | contig 11438 bp, 8 predicted proteins | sample PopdelMetagenome_19_FD_205665 | JGI IMG/M metagenome (GOLD analysis project Ga0325403, IMG submission 205665) | Populus deltoides microbial communities from Bellville, Georgia, United States - Xylem-PdKOR-R4 | ecosystem: Host-associated > Plants > Phyllosphere > Stem > Wood/Secondary xylem...
TCAATAGGGGACCCAAAAGCCCATCACTCAAAATGTGCTTTAAGCTGAGAAAAAAAAAAAGCTTAGCCGAGTTCAATTAAACCGAATGAAGTGCCTTCACGATCATCTCTCAGATGTAGCAATCATAATGTTTGATTCAGAATTACATATAGCAACAGACATGTTGGCACTCTTTGTGGCTAGAGCCTGAAAAAGGGTCCTGGATTTTTCATTCAATCAAGTCTTAGTGTGTTTGTCTCAAAAATCATGGGTAGCTAGGAAAAAGGATAGCGGCACCAGCTGCTTTTCTCATTAAAAGGCTATAAAACTTGCCCCATTGATGATTCTGCATTTTATAATCATCACCTGCAGTACTCCATCGCTTTATTAGAGGCAGGAAAAAAGAAGAATGCTGATATCAAAAAGCTTCTCTTGAGATTTTAAGAAATTGGGTTGCTACTGTAAAGAGCAGACCTTTTGCTTTTGTAGGACTGCATGTTGCATCTCATTTTATTGCTGTCAATTTTCTTTACCACGAAAAAGAAACATTACTGTTCATTTGTATGACTAAAATACACTCTTGAAACCTTTTTCTAGCTAAAATTCATCTCTAGTTTGTTTCAGCGGTAAAAGATCAAGAATCTGGTCTCTTGAAACACAATTTGCTCGCATTCATCAGCAAACAACAGGTACTAAATTACCTCTCTCTCTCTCTCTCTCTCTCTCTCTCAAAAGAGAGCATAGATGTGTCGTATGTTGTCATTACCAAGCTACTGAAACAATTTGGTAAATTTAAGCTGTTTCGGTTTCTGTAAAGCTTGGATACAGTAGTAAGGCCAGGAAAAGAAGTACTAGCATGATGTTTGAATATCTTGGTTGAAAACGATTGATATCTTAGCTCCTCTTTTATCTTCTTGACCCGCAGATCAGAACTGGGATATTTCTATTTCTTGTGTTCTTTTTCAAGCCTTTTTCCTTAGTTCTGGCACAGAAAAGCTTCAAAACATATAGTACCTTCTTTGGAAAGAGACAACCCAAAGACTAAATCACCATTTTTGCATGAGAGATCTCACTTGCACCGTCTTGAATTATCAGACCCTTCATTTATATTCTTATTCTTGCTTTACTTCCCTTGTTTCCTTCTCTTTTATCTGCTTTTGCTTTTCTTTTTTTGTTTGTGTTGTGACAATTTCTAATTGCTAAAAAAAGGGTTATATTTTCAGATTTGTTGTTCTCATTTGGTTGTATTTTTCTTTAATCAGGACAGTATGATCATAGATTCCTGATCAAGCCCTGTCTTGGTTTAAGAGCTGCCCTCCTTTCTCTTGAGGTACCACTCTCTCAATTTTCCTTGAAAAATCCGTTCCTCTTTCTCCGATGCCTGACTTTACCTCAGGCATTCTGTCTCTTGCTGCTGATCCTGTATTATGATAGTTTAGAGCCTGGATTTGGACACCCATTAGAAGGTGCATTGGACTTCTGGTGCACTTTAATCCCGTCACCATACACGTATTCAAATCCAATATTTTGATCGATCCTCGACATCCCAGATTCCGATGCTGTACTATCGTGTATGAACTGTGTCCTCCGATTCTCCCATCATTCAACAATTGACAGACTTGAAGGGGAATCTTGTCCATCCAAATTCTACTTGAATTATAGTTATAAGGCTTAACATGACCCAGCAGTCCATCCAATGATCCATTAATTTAGGATTTGGCTGGGACCAAACTAGTAGAAAAACCCTCTCTTTTTTTAATGTAGAAGGTTAAGTCGACTCTAATAAATTTAGGATGAACTATTTTAACTTGTCATCCAGATCTTGAATCCAGTAGGTTTTTAACAATGATTCTAATTATTAAAACAGCACTAAAGTTTTCTTTAAGAAAAAAACTGTGTCATAGTTTATATAGTTGGTTGTGGTGCCGATTCTGAGAATGCACCAAAACAAGCTTGGTTGAGGTTTCTTACTGCTCTGTCCTGCTATTCTCTTGTAAATTACCTTAGCAGGTTAACTCAATAATTTATTTTTAAATTAGGTTATATATTCAATCGGGTTGAAAATTAATCTAATTAAACTAAATCAAGACCAATTTGAATATTTTTTTTAAATCATAATTGCTTTAATTATTTTAGATTGATTAGGATGTAGATTAATTCGCTAAATCGAGGACACAAAACTTAAACTAAGTTATAGCCGACCAGGCTAGATTTTATAACTATTCTAGAAAGCGAACTCCATAAAGGGCAATTCGCATCACATGACACTTTCTTTCTGTTAGAATGGATACGATTTTATAACTATTTTTACCCTTCTTGGACCGATTGACCATAGCACCCCATCTGGTTTTCTCAAAATAGCTTCAAGGGGGAGAGGGTTGGCAAGGGCCACCTGCTCTCTCTTCTCTTCAACCATGAAATAGGGACCTCACGACGGAGTTCTTGAGGAATACTTGACCAGTGGGTCAAAGCTGAAAGCCCCATTCATCTGTAAATTGATTGGATTTGGCCCCATTTATCTAGGCACTAGAGAAGAGAAGTTGCTTAAGGTACACAAACTCCTCAGTCCCTTGAATCCACAAACGAATGTTAGGCCAAGAAGCACCGTTGTGTAGGGTTTTGGTGGCTGTTTCGAGAAATTTAACCTCGACCCCGATGCCCGTTTTGTCAGGAGAGCCAGGCCTCTTAGTTTTAAAAAGAAATCACGGCTTCAAGATTTTTTTTATAAAAAAAATTAGCATTGTTTAAAATAAAATTTACAGATTAACACAGTTTATAATTTTTTTTAATGATACATTTAAAGTTGTAGCTAATTAGAAACATTACATTGCAAAAAATAAAAATCAAATGACAAATTACAATAAAGAAAAATAAGAGAAAAAAACAAAAAAAAACTATGAAGAAATACCAAAACTTTAGTTATAACACCACTAATATCATCAAAAAAATATCAATAAAAAAAATCTAATAGCATCAAGTAAGGTTGTTGTCCGTGACAAAAATGAATCACACTCTTTATTTGAAGGCAAATAAATAATTATAATAAGAAGAGAAAAAATAAAAAAAAAAACTTTGAAAATACATCAAAGTTTCAAGTACAACACCTCTTATATCTTAAAAATCTTCACATTATCAGAGTGGATAGCTAGTAAGAGAATATAACCACTCTAAATACTGTTTGTTATTTTTTTTTAATGTTATTGATTTTATTTTATTGAAATTTTTCTGATAATAATAATGTTATCATAGTTAAAGTTTAAATATGTTATTAAATTTATCTTGTCGAGATTTTTTTAAATAATACTAATATTATTTTCTTTAAAACTTCAATATATCTTCATAATTTTTTTTTTCTTTCTTTCTTTCTCTTCTCTTCATTATTATTATTTGTGCCATATCTTTTGAAACTTTTTTTGAAATGTCGCATTTTCAAGTAACAACGACTTTAAAACTTGTGTTTTTCTGTGTAGAAGCTTTGTTATTTCTTCAAAAAAAAATAATTTGAATTATGTTATTTTATTTTATTTATTTATTGAAATGGTGTTGATAAAAAAAATAAAACCCAGCATCAATAATAAGCCAGAGAGAGAGAGGGATGCGTTAAAAAATAATTACTTTGCTTAAGTCGTGAATCCCAACATGGAGAAAGGGTAATAGTGGAATCTTGGAAAATAATAAAGAGGAGGCATGGAAAAGGAAGAGAGAGGACAGAGATTTCTTGCGCAAATCTAGCTCATCTGGGCTTCTGGTACAAGCAAGTGAAGTGAAGTAAATGGGAGTTTGAAGGCAAACGAGTGCATACAGCATCCTACAATCAAGAATCCCATGTTCAATGCCGTATAAAAAACACACCACTCTCTTCACTTCTTGCCCACATTTAGCTTGGCCTCATTATGTTTTAGGCAAGGCTCTCACTATTGCAGCCAGTAAGTGGATGTGCTCACAAGCCAAAGCCCCCATGTCCTCAGCTTCTTTGCATCATCGTTTCCATCCCCTCTATCTTCTTAAGATAGGACAAGGGAACCCATCAAGGGCTTATCTCAGAGGAAATAAGAAATTAGCAGAGAAAACGTACAGACATCCAATCCCAAGTCTATGTTCGCTCTTCTCTGACTTCATCTTCATTTTGGCCATTTTCACCCACTCACTTATTGTTTTTGTTGCTTACTCTCTTTGTTTAATTTCTTTTCCTTCTTTTCTTTCTTTCTATTTTGTAGTGGTGGAGTTTTAAGTATCAAACCTTCGCTCATTGGTTTTGCGCTTCATGTAATGATAGGGTTCTCCTGCCGCTGCTGCTGGAACATGGTGAGAGATGTGGGTGCTGTTACTTGGGGCATTGAGGCATGTGTGGCCTTTGTCATGAGAATATTTGTCAAGCAAATCGGAGTTTTAGGCTTGAGTGGCGGCAGGTCTGGATACACAAGAAACCACATTTCTTTTATCCAATCATTGCAAAAAGCTCACTTCTTCTTCTTCCTCTTCTTCTGCTTCCTTGGCTTCTGGTAAATGCTGGTGGGGCATGGTGGTGATATTGGCTAGACGGCTCAATCTCTTTATTATGATATAGGACTACTTACTAATCTTTTGCTTTCACTTTTGTTACTAGCTTTCCTATTTTTTTCCCTTTCCTTTCCTTTTTTTTTTTTTGGCTGATAGTTTTGTTGATATGGAATTGGCATCCAAATGTTCATGTGGAAGTGCAACAAAAGGTTGGCATGGCATCTTTGATTCTTGTTTCTTTCAAGTAATACTAATTAACTTGCTTTTTGGTGCTCTAGTTTTGTGCCTTGACTCCTGTTCAAGCATAGAACAAATTTACCCCATAGAGAAAGTCAGAAAGAGGTAGAGGATTTAATTGCAGCAAATGGGGGCACCTACCTTCTATGTAGTTCGGTGAGTAAAAGCTTTAAAATATTGGGGTCCCCTAAAGCGTACAGACTTCAATGTTTCAGCTCTGTTTCACTGTCAGTCTTTGCTTCTGTCCCTTTTGTTAATTAATTTTTCTTGGGAAATGTAGGGGCTTGATAGTTGATAGTATGTGCTCAAATCCTCAAGGAATTATTATGTCACCTTCATCCATATCAATTATGTATTGAGATTTTTTCATGAAACTTCCCCTTGTATGATGCTCGGCCTGTTTAATTTACTTCGAATGGTGTGTTTTTAAGGGTGTGCATTATGAAGTGACAATGCATCATTTCTAGGCCAGGGAACACTGAAACTGCTTGTCTAGGGCCTCTAGAGCTAGGCCTTGCTCTCCATAGGGTACTATGTGTAGCCTATGTGTGTGACTGTATGAATTAAAAGGCTGAGCAAGAAAAACAAAGGCAAGGACAAAAAAGTGTGAGATCTGATCGGCGACAGATCAGAGAGGCCCTCATATTTCGTGGAAATGTCACTTTGTGTTTTCTTTCTTTAGGTTTTGGTTTGCATGTGGAAGGAGCTTTGTTTAATAGCCCCGCAGTTTATTTTACAGGATTTTATGTCTTGAATAAAGGGAAGGGAATGATGGTGGGTTCCTGGAAAGAAGAGTTTGAATAGAAAAACAAGTGAATTAGCCCTTGGCATTTCTTATAAACCACGCAGTTTTTCTTCTTTTTTTTTATACAAGACCCTTGAATTCTTGTTTTATCCGTCCCCAACAATCTCCAGGGAGGGGGGCGATTGCAGGGCTGGAATCAACTTTAATAGAAGATTAAAAATAAACAGAGGAAAAAAAAAAGACTGGGAGACAAGTTTTTTACACCCATCTGTCCCGTGTATAGTTCCTTTTACTGTTTCTGATTAGCCCGTGAACATTTGTTGTCAGGGTAAGACAACAAATTTCAACAGTAATTTATTTCAGGGATTTACTTTAATAGTAATAGAACATGATCATAATCGATACCGACTAAATTCAGAGTTCAGTGTTATGAACAACAGCAGCAGCAGCAATGATAATAATAACTGAATTGTAGTTATCTGAATATTGTCTTGCACCTCATGGAGAACAACAGTCAGTTTCCTGTAGAGGGGTCACCGCTCCGCTGTGGGTGGATCGTCCATTTCAAGTGTATTTTCCTAAAACCGGTAGCATCCAGCGTTCTCTGGTTTGTTTGCAAGCCTAAACAAAGATCAAACTTTTCCACTTTTACAAGGCAAAACGTTTCCTTACCTGCCTTGAAATGGATATCTTGTTCTTTTGTTTGGCCAACAGAGACTCCAAATAACTCTTCAAGCTAGCTAGATGCCAGCACACAAGGGCAATCAAGACTGGCCCCATCCCATCCAATGGATGATGTAGCATCGGGTGCCTTTGTTTTCCTCGTACCTTCAAATCACAGGGACGATCAAGTGCATGGCAGCTAGCTAGCATCCGTGCTCTTTAGATGCATGTTACACGTTAAATTAGTTCTCGAAGTCATTAATTAGGTTAAAAAAAAATAAAAAAGATAAAATAATAGGTTCAACTTAATAAGTATTTTGGTATTAAACCAAAGTCTAAGGCCAACGAGGACAGACTTGGTAATGGGCTGAACTAAGTGGATAAAGAAATTTGGATTAAGGAATTAACATACGGTTATCCATAACTTCTTCTATATAACTTAGGGTGAAAGAAAAAAAAGAAGATAATTAATACACAACAACAACAACAACAACAAATTAATAACAGTCACGGATTTGCAATTATTGAGCTAAGTGCATAGCCTCGTGATTGCTAATATTAATAGTCATTGAAAATTTATCTAGTTGTTAACTTCAGAACTCGTGAGAATTAGTCGAGATGCGCGCAAGCTGACCCGAACACCCTATATAAATTAAAAAAAAAAAAGAGAGATGTTTATAGGTTAACAAGACAATGCTAAGTCCAAGAAGAGGTTTAGGGCATATAAGGTGATTTATTTGACAAAAAAAAACCTCATATTTTTTATTCGATCTTTAAATTGTATTTAAATTTTTTATAAGATTTTACAGGTTTAATATATTAATTTTTTACTAGTTATAGCTTGTCGAGGTCAAAAAAAACCTCCAAATTAGGCCTAAAAGATATTGTTATGGCTAATTTTGTTATTTTTCTTTTTAATTTTAGATTTTCTAGTTTGTTGAGGGCTTTTCTTTTTATTTTTAGATTTTACAATTAATTTATGTTAGTTTTTGAGTTTATTTAAAGAATTATAAACCTTTTATAGAGTTAGATTACTTAAAAGAGAAAATAATTAGTAACAAGTTTCAAAATAAGGTTTTCATGTGGTGATTTTATTCAACATAATATAATGATCTTTGTGTTTTTTATGCATGCGTCACATGGTGTACCTCAATCATTCCTGCCCTCATCATCCCGGTCCTCGTTTTAAGCCATGAAACTTGGTCATCAAAATTTAAAACTGCTGTGACTCCATTGAGGTTTCTTCATTCTCACGACCAGCTGACTGACAGCAGGAGGTATTTGACGAGCATGTAAACCTCTCGTTAACATTAATTTCTATATTATCTTTAATGAAATAATGCCTACAAGTGGAAAATCATGATCATGAATTCCAGATTCAGCAAGGGGTATGGCTTTAGCTTAGGGTGACTGCAACAATGATTTGAAGTCATGGTTGTTTGTTTACCAGTGGTCTCCTCTATTAACCAGAAAAATTAACGCACTGCTACCCTTTCCTCAATCCTTCTACAGGTCAATTAGGCTCCTCTCAAGGTAACAAAAATAATTCTCAATTATGCATTATTGCACGTAACCATGTCCTCTAAGATGTAAATGTTTGAGTGGGGTTATTACAAATTTACAACATCCTCCCCCTGTTATCCAAGCAGGCTGGAATTCCACAAAATCTTTCAAGCTGTCGTTCTTCTGTGCATCTAACAGCATGATATGGTATGGTAACAGTCCATAAATACCCAAAACAAAACAAAAGCTAAACTCTTCCTGACGTTGGATGAAAACTCGTAGCTGCTGTCACCTGTCTACAGGTTTCCATTATGTCTTCACGGATACCAGTCATACACAAATCACAGTTATGTTTTCCAGCGCGAGAGGTTTCTCATTCATCTATCTAAAAATTATGCTTCAATCATGTCATGTGAATAAGAAAAATAATGCATTTGGATATCTAAACGAAATCTACAAACTTGTTTTTTCTGTCATTTTCTACTTGCAGAAGCCAATGTACAAACTCTATCAGCAACAGGCATTTAAGATCGCCTAGGATTGAGTACTTGTGGATCCTGATCCCGCAATTCAAAAGATGATCGAATCTTGAACTATCGTTGAAAGAGAGAATCTGTGCATCTGATTGTATCTACCATTTTCTTCAACATGCCTGAAGGTTACAGCCCAGAAATTGATGCATGATCACATTGTTACAAGAACATAAATGCTTCCACCCAACTTCTGAGAACCAGCATGACCAATTAAAATAGCATAATTTGGAGAGAAAAACGTCCTTTTTAATGATGCTCTCTTTTCTATCCGTCAAAACTTTATTCAGGAAAATCATAGTTTCAGTTGCCAAAATTATTCCTGATTCAGACATTATTCCCGTAAAAATATAGGCACCATGAAAAATGTGCTAGTGACCCTGTAGCACAGCACCATAAACCAAGCATACCTCAAAAGACAACAAATTTCCAGAAGGAAAATATTTGAGCTAGCAATCAAGCACCCTAACTGGTACAGATCACTTATAAGTCTTTTATATTCAATGACGTCTTCAACAAATGCCAGAATAGGAAGCATAACCAAGTAGCGGGAGCACAAGTAAATGTATGTCATAAGGTTGTATACTGTTTAACTACTGTCTTTGAGATGAAAAATCGTAGGCTGTGAATTTACGCTAGTAGAAGAAGCATACTCCGTTGGGAAAAAGCTCCCATTTCCCCACCCAAGCCGCAAACCTACAAAGGCTCCTTCCGAAAGATATATTAAAAAAAATCCCAGAATTGAATATTTTGGTGCAGGCAAACCATGGTTTAGGTTTAGGTGAACGAAAAAAGAAATAATTAGTTCCAATAACACCACAATTTCATCCATGGTTCATGTAATTGACTTGAGAAGGTAACTAGCTCTCTAGATTCCAGATTCTAAAAGATAAAGATCCATATCATTTTCTTCATTTTTGGTCCTAAAGAATGCAAAAGCAAGGAGAATTCGAACACAAACTAAGCAAGACCAAGAATGTCGTATAGTGTCCCTTTGTTACCTAAGCTCAAATATGTTCCATACTGTCATATTGGTCTCCCCTGTCCTATGATTCTACTACCTCTACTGCCTACTATTTGCTGAGTAATCCTATTGGAACTGACAGCAAAAGTTTTGCTTGAAGTGATCAACCTTCAGATGTTAGAAAGACAATGAACTCGTCGATAATACCAGGGCTTAGATGCTCCTGATGTTGGATGAAATAATTTTGCACGAGAACTCATAACTAACAAGTACATGTAATGAAGAAACTGTGTGGCTATTGGGCAACAAGGCTAAACGAGAATGGGATGGTTCTAGCTTCTACATCAATTGAGACCATCATCCATTTCTCAAGGTTGTGTACAGAAAAGCAGGGGAAAATATAAAACATGTATAATGCGGGGAAACCACAATAAAGATCAGTGAAAAAAATGGAAGAGCATAAAACTCAGGCAAGAGAGGTGTCTATAACAAAATAATCACAAAATAAACCCAATCTGAACACCAGATTTCTAAAAAAAAGCTGGATAATTAATGGCAGGAACTATCACCAATTGAGGCAGGCATTAGAAACAAGAAAGCATATAGCATGTTACCTAAACAGTTGCCCATCGTTTGATGCACTATGTATAATCGCCTATATTGCAATCGAAAGAAAAATCAATGGCGAATCAAATAACGCTTGTGATAGAGCTGGGACAAAATATCAAGACAAGCAAGAGTTTTGATTATTGATGTTATGCATACACTACAGTCCAGTGTAACGAGTACACAACGATTACTGGAATTATTAAAATGAAAGCATAAAATATCAAGCAATAATTCAAATGATTACCAAAACTATCCACTGAAAACACATTAGAATTAGTAGCAATGAACTGCATCATTGCTTTACCACATTCTCCACATACCACTTATAAGTATCAACTAGCCCATCCTTCAGCGAAATCTTTGGCATCCAACCCAACCCCAACAACTTAGAACTATCCATTAACTTCCTTGGAGTCCCATCGGGCTTTGATGTATCCCAAACAAGCTCCCCTTCAAAGCCAACAGCCTCCTTCACCAACTCCGCCAACTCCTTTATAGTAACCTCCTTCCCACTCCCCACATTTAAATGCTCCAATCCACTATACTTGTCCATCAAAAACACCACCGCATCCGCCAAATCATCAACGTGCAAAAACTCCCTCAACGGACTCCCAGTTCCCCAAACAACCACTTCTTTCGCCTTATTCACCTTCGCCTCATGAAACCTCCTCATCAATGCCGGCAAAACATGAGAATTTTCTGGATGAAAATTATCATTCGGCCCATATAAATTCGTGGGCATTCCAGAAATAGCATCCCAATTATACTGAATCCTGTAAGCCTGACACATTTTAATCCCAGATATCTTCGCAATCGCGTACCACTCATTCGTTGGCTCTAAAGGCCCAGTAAGCAGTGCATTTTCAGGAATCGGCTGCGGTGCTAGCTTAGGGTAAATACAAGAGGATCCCAAAAACAACAGTTTCTTAACTCCATGTCGAAAAGAGGAGTCGATTACATTAGTTTGGATCTGGAGATTTATGGCAATGAAATCGGCAGGATATGTATTGTTAGCGTGTATTCCGCCAACTTTAGCGGCGGCTAGGATAACATATTGGGGCTTTTCAGCGGCGAAGAAGGAGTCCACATCGGATTGGCGCGTGAGGTCGAGCTCGGAGTGGGAACGGAGAACGAGATTGGTCAAGCCATGGGATTGGAGCTTGCGGACAATTGCGGAGCCGACTAGACCACGGTGTCCCGCCACGAATATTTTTGCAGATTTGTCGGTGAGGAAATCGGAGGAATCTGCGGAGAAATGTTAGAGATTAGGATTTGATTCATAAGAAAACAAAAGCGGAGAGAAGATCCGAGAGAAGAGTGATTGGCAGAAGAGAAATGTGTGAGAATTGAGAGAGTTTACCGTGGGTGGGGCCGCCCATTTGGAGGAGGTGGTTCTGGGGATTATCGCGGAGGGAGGTGGAGCTTCGTTTGCCGACAGGAAATCAGTTAAGAAGGAAGCCTTCCAGTATCAACCGCAATAGTTGAAATAGATGGGAGGTAAATGCGGGCTGGGCTTACTCTATATTACCGGGTATAACCCTGTATTCATGGGCCGGATTGCTTGGCATTTTTCAATTTCTGCGCCTAAAAAGCATAACTATCATGGTCGGTGAGTTAAAATAATATTATTTTAAATTAAATAAAATTCTTGGAGTTCTCAATGGAATCGGGTCAACTTTCAAAATACTTAGAAAAAAAAAAAAAAAAA
>Ga0325403_1006098_pt1 | contig 11436 bp, 5 predicted proteins | sample PopdelMetagenome_19_FD_205665 | JGI IMG/M metagenome (GOLD analysis project Ga0325403, IMG submission 205665) | Populus deltoides microbial communities from Bellville, Georgia, United States - Xylem-PdKOR-R4 | ecosystem: Host-associated > Plants > Phyllosphere > Stem > Wood/Secondary xylem...
TTAGTGTTATTGACCACCGCTGATTTGTTTCCAGGTTTTGATGATGATTTCTTTATACCATTCATCTCTGATGTCAAACTTTTTAATTCTTCAATCACATCAACTCTTTCATAGACAAAGTAAATTAGGTTTTTTTTTTAAAAAAAAAATTTCGGGGAATGTGTTTCTTAAATTTTAATAAAAATTATTTTTTTAATATTTTTCAATCATTTTAATGTGTTAATTGTAAAAATAATTTTTGTAAAATAAAAAAAATATCATATTGATGTATTTTTAAATAAAAAATACTTCAAACCATAACCGCTATTATAATCTCAAGAGTAAATTTTGGATGGACTGATAAATTATTTAAGCTTAAATTCATTTATTTGTTTAAATTTAAATATTTTTGTATTCATCCTATATGCAAATTGTAATTTATAAAATTACACTTATAGAAAAGTAATTTTCTTGAAAAAAAAACCTTTTTGAAAGGTTCACAGTCTTTTTTCTAAATAAATAAATAAATATTTTTGGAGTACTGGTCAATGATTTAATACTGTGTGTTCAAAACTATTGATGAACGGGAAAAAAAAAAAAAACTCTTGCAAAGGCATTTCAGATGCATTATCAAATACAACCTCAATATTTGCCGACCCAGCACAGGACATGGATGAAAAATCAACTATGCTAGGGAGGTAAGGTGCCACCTCACAGTCACATAAACTTTAGATCATTTGAAAATTAAACCTTTAGCAGACTTCATTAAACCATGCTTCACTTGAAATCAAATCATTTCATTAATTCTTGTCAGATTCCATCTGTAAGTTAATGGATTTTGCATGCGAAAATGTAACTTCTTGTTAATTATTACCGAGTTTGCTTCGTGGATTGAATTCTACAAAAAAAAAAAAAAAAATCTGGGTACAAATGAAATCTAGCAAAGTTCAATAGAGGTCAAACCCTAAATTAAAATTCAAAGAGGTTTATTCTTAAATGGCTCAAAGGTCGAAAGAGTGACACAATTTAGCCAGCCAATTAATGGAGTATTTTTGGACATTAATAACACTTGAATATGTTTGAGAATGTGTTTCAACCTATATTTCTAAAAATTTTAAATTTTTTTTATTAAAATTTAATATAATTTATACGTTTTAAATCGTTTTGATATACTAATATCAAAAATAATTTTTAAAAAATAAAAAATATTATTAACATATATTTCAACACAAAAAATTATTTAAAAAATATCAACAGCCAAACTACCAAACTCACTAAAAAACAATACACAGTCTCGTTAAGGGTCAAAAGTCATATTTTCTCTCCTTTCCTGAATTTTCACACAACTCTCCTTATCACCTGACACACCCTGTATTAACGAAGAGAGACGAGATGGCGAAAGATGGTGACGCGATATAACTTGCAGGTACAGAATCCACAGCAGGTTTAATGGAGCAGAAATCTTTACCACAGATTACGATTTAGCCGAATTAAATTCAGGTCGTGGAATTATGTCAGGGATGTCCATTCAAATCCAGTCTGGCATATCTTTTTCCAGGACACTCATTAATGTTAGCTGTATGTATTCTTTTTAAAGAAATTATTACGTGATTATTATTTTTCAGATCGATCAAATTTCCCATTTGCTGAGACAGACAATGAAACAAGTTTCGGGCATGTGGATGCATCTTCTGTCCTTGTCTCGTGCTTATCGACCATCACTCCAATCCAGACGGTGTAGAGATTTCTCACTACTGCAAATGATTGTTTTTTTAACATTATATAATATCTCAAAAATTGTTCAAAAAAAAATAAAAAACTTGACTAAAGATCAACCTCTTCACATCAGTCGCAAGTCAATTGTAATTAAAAGGTAATTAAACCTCTCAATCTCGGTCATTGAGAAAAAATGATCTGTCATCAAGAAAAGAGGGTTATCACCTTGTATGATTCTGCTGTTGTTATTGCTAATAGACTGCATAATCAAGCAATTTAGGAAATTCTTTACAACTGCTGTCAACTGGATTCAATTCGTTATACTAAAACCATCACGCCAATAGGGGACCTGAGCTAATAAATTACAGTTCACACACAATGGGGCCAGGCTACTCGGCCACGCCACATTGCCTCACTTATTACAGACAGAATCTAAGCGACCTCCCTGTCAAAGTTATGCGAGGATCCCACAACAAAAGCCAGCATTTCTTTTACCCGGCAAAGTGCCGACTGCCTGGACTTAAAGAGCCTAAAATGGGATTATTTTTCAGCTCCTTTTACACCCTTTATCTGGTCCTACCCCTTATTAATGAACGAGGATGGACAAGAGGAAGCATAAACAAATATTGACATTGAATTTTCTTGTCGTTTAAGGGGACTCTATGCCAAGCTATTTGGGTGCAGACTGCAGAGTGTTCAAGTCAAGTAAAACCCACAGCTTGCTGTCTCTTGTCCGGGCATCAGTCACACCCTTGCTAGGTTCCCAGTTTAGGTGTTCATTTTAAGTTAGTCCTTGTAATTTCAAAAAATATTATTACATCCTTACGCTCTTAAAATCCTATTATAACTTGGTAATTTTCTTCAATTCATTTTATTTTTATTTTTTTAAAGATACATATAATTAGATAGGACAGGAAAATTTGATCGGGAAAGAAGATATTTTTGGGATAAAAAAACAACTAAATTAAGTATGGTCAACGATGTTCAAATGAATATTTGACTATTTTCTATATGGAACAATTAATTAATTATGATATACTACAGGGACTAATTTCTAATTAACTCCCAATTTAATCAAAGGAATTTTTTTTAAAACAAAAGTCTAGAATTTGTCTGAACCCAATTATAGAAGACATCAGCCAGATTATTTTGAGGCCTTAAATATGTTAGATAACTTACATGGGTGATAGTGCATAATTAAAAGAAACTAGAAGTGCTCTTGGTTTCCTGTGTATTAATTAATGTGTATCACAACTAGCTCAAGAATCCTACCTGCAGGACAACCATAATCGTGGATAGCTAGAAATTGCTGAAGGTTCTTTCTCCACCCCATTCATTGCCAGGGATCAAGCCTACAGCTTCACCTATGAATCGCCTGTAACTGGTGAGGATCAACAGGGGCAATCTCCTACATTGACATCGTCATTTTCTTCCTTCCTAGTTAACGACTACAGTCCTCGCTCTGCATCTGAAGGTTTTTCTTTTAGCAACCATGACGAATCGGGTGCAATAGAGCTCTCATCAATGCTAAGATTTACCTTCTTCAGTCCTAGAATTGCAGTTGAGAAAGGAGATTTCTTGTTTGATGCTAAAGTCACTGACTCGAAATTGGATGCAATTCATGGAGGTACATATGTTGCTTTCATCACTCTCCTGTTTGTAAGATCATAGTTAATACACGTTAGATGAATAGGCATCCACATCCATCTTTGGAAACCATTAAAAACTGCGAATTAGAGAACAACATTTTCCAAAAAAGATAGGCTTCTTTTGGCTCCAGATATGAGAGCAATCAGGTCCCTAACGTGTTTCCAGATTCCACTTCTATTTCGATATATGTGTAGTAGATTAGTCCAAGAATTACTATTCGAAGCTCTCTTTCTTGGCTGGTGCAGAAGTATTCTTAGGAAAGCTCCCTGCATTGTCAGAAACTTTTGTTCCCGTTAACCGTGGACTAGGACTCTAGGAGAAATGATGCAGAAGATAGAAATTCGACAGGAGGGGTTCAATGGGTCTAAATTATCCAGTATCCACGGCAGAAGAAATCACACCATAGGACTTGGCGAGCTTGATCAACTTAATGTCATGGTCACTGAATCGGTAATTCGCTGGGCATCATGCGGTCACATCCCTACCGCCCCATCACTTAGATTATCACTTGTGTGCTAGAGCCTAGAGGCGTGCATATGCAATTCGTACCCTGACCGGGCACTTGGGAAGGATTACCTTGGCAGTATTAACGAGTTCTAATAATGGCCGACACGGAAAGTTTTGGGGATGTGAGGAACTGAACTCCGATGACAGATTTGATTTGTGGCTTAATTTATGAGGTTTCTGAAAAACTGCAATATGCGAGTACATAACAGAAGTAGCACAAATTAAATTTCAAATGCATTTATCTCCCCGTGAATGATGCCAGTCATATGATGACGTGCTCATTCATCAAATAAACAAGTTAACTAGAAATGGATAATAATGGTTTAAGATTGTAACAAAACATAGCATTCCTTTTCCTCCTATTATAATACAAGTAATTGAAATACATTTGATTTCATGGGGTCCGAGTTCTAAAAATTGACCCCTGTTATTTTGGAGCCCCAAGACAAGCTGGCTCAGTTCCTAACAAGCCAATTGCTGCAAAATTTTAAGAATAGTGCTCCTATAATGACTTTCATGAAGTGGGAGCGTATTCTTGGATTGCTGTCGCTAGCTTATTCCGATCCTCCTCTGTTTTTGTCCTAATTAAGAAAGTACGAGCCACAACACTATCATTATTGCCGCTATCATCACCCTACAATAAGACGAACCATCGGCTATAAGTTCCATGATAGAGATGCTACATTAAACACTATGATTAATATCTGCCATTACAGCAGCCTTCTATGTGATGGTTATGTGAATCTGTAAATATTTGCAGGTGAAGGCTAAACCAGGCAAAGTTTATATGCTCATAAAAGTGCCAATATAAAGAATTAAAACGCATTACTGCAGTGTGAAATATTGCAACAAGGGAATTCTTCTGTGGATTTGTCTTGATTCCTGGATAGAGCAAAGCATTAAGTAACACTTTCCCCACCTGCCATCAGCAAAAACACTACAGACAGTAAGTCCAAGAGAGAGTTACACAGGAGTTAAAGTAGCAATTTCAACTAAGCACGATGCCATGTCTATCAAAAGAAAATAAATGCCTAATCATTTCGAACATACATCATTTCGAACAACAATGGTTGGTTTAGATTCTTTCGTGGACTTGCCAATCCCCTCTCTGCATTTGATGGAAAGCTGCCCTGGGCCCTTATCTTTCCATGTGTCCTTATCTGCCGGATCACTTGACTGAACATATCAAGAGAGAAAAACCACGGAAATCATTCAACCACAAAGAAGGCAGCACAAACAGGAGATGCAAGTCAAGACTTGACTGGCATGCAGATCATCTCAATTCATGAGGCAGATCAATTACGAACATAACCAAGATACAGAATGGGGACAGCATTGGCAACATTTCAAGATGAATACAGAACTGCCAAACTCAAATCACACCAATACGCATTAACAACTGATACACTTAGAATCCTGGATATTCTGATTTTGGGAGAATTGAAGTACCACTTGTCACCACACCCCTTAATTGAAACCACAAATACAGAGTTTGGTTCAGGGCTTTTTTTTATCATTTTTTATAATCTTTTTGTTACCTGTACTATTTAATTACTAATGCTGGACCTTAAAATCTCATGGAATGCATGAATCATGAAATGATCTTCACTTCAAAATCAATCAAGAGATTTTTGACATAGCATTAGATAGAAATATTAGATGCCAAACTAACTAATTTCATAAAAAAAAGGGTGAGGAGAAAGTTAGATTTGCTGGTATGCATGAGCAAAAGACAACTTTCTTCTACTATTAAAAGTTGATACATTTACATAACCTTACCCCAAAAATAAAAACTTCGCAATGCAGTCTCAATAAGTACAATATGACATGTCAATTACCTTCACATAGAGCTTGCACTTGACTTCATGGACTGTAACAATACCCTTCTCTTCAGACTTCTTCACAGATGGACTGCCAGGTTGCTGTAACTCATTTTCTGGTAAAAGAAAAGGGTTTAACATCAACATAAAACAAACATACGAGTGGGCTGGGGTTTCCAGGCTACAAGGAATATTATTGAAATAATATGAAAAGAGAACTGTCTACCATTTAAGATTTCAAAGTTCTAATAAACATGCAAACAACCTTTGCAAATCCAGCTTCAAAATGGATCAGAGCTAGAACCAGTAAAGCAGACCAACATCATGAAAGCACAAACTTCACAAAGCAGAGAGACCATTCAGTTGACTGAATAATCAGGATAGAAAAATTAAAATTTCATATATATATATATAACACAACAGATCAAATCCAAGGAATATAGGAATTGATAGTTTAATGATTAATGTCTTCATTTCCAGTAAACAAGAACAACTATTTTGTCTGCTTATGCTGTAGAGAAAAGGTAAAAACAAGAAATACTCTCAGAAATACTGTAAACTCCCAAGAGTTACCTTAATACACTCAACTATCCTCTTCCAATATTTCATAACCAAGTTCAAAGTGAAAATCTAATCTATTAAGAGTGGTAGTTCCATGGTCTCAGAAGTTGAGAAAAAAGGACACCGCGATCAGACATAAAACCACAGATCAAAATTGATCTCTACATTTGCAGCATGTTCCTTTATATCTTGAAAAGCATCAGGCTTGCAGTTGAATAAACTCAATACCTTACAATACTAATAGCCTGCACAAGTCTCTGATCCAATTTTCCAAAAGGAACCAACAAGAAGGTATTCACAACATGCCAATTTTTTGAAGACTTGAAACCAAATTTCAACTAGCAGTATGTGAAACAGATAAGATGCCCAGTTCACACTTATGCACATAACATGATTATCTCAAATAAAACATACATGCACAAGAAAGGAGCCAATTGATGATAATCATAAAATGCATGGCAGGTTTAACTTAAAGTAATGGCTTAAGAGAATCTCAAACAATGAAAAGGAAATTCTTCTTTCTCTCACCATCATCCGCATCATCTGCAGTGTTATGGTTTGCGGGGATGGAGCTTTGGCCTCCTAAATTAAAAAAAAAAAAAACAAGTCAGATTTCATGTCACTTCCACAAAAGCAACATATGACTATAATCTATATAAAAAAATCACAGCAGAATCACTAACGAATTGTCATATCTGCATCTTTGTATCTTATTAACTAAAATATTCTTGACATAGTAATGTTTATCGCATTATTTCATTAATCGTTACAATTTTTAGGTTTTGAAGAGTTTAAGAACAGTCCAAGAAACAATGTGGTAAATCAGACATAACTTTTAATCCGACTGTTGGATCAAGCTGAAATTTTAATAGAAAATTCTAAAGGCCCTGTTTTCAATTGGTTTAAAATTTTATGATGATCGAAGATCAGAAAGGCCTTCAAATAAAGCTCGAAAGTTACTTTTCGAGATTGTTTTTATTTGTCTTGTTGTGTTTGAATTCTTTTTTTCTATTTAGATTGGGCCTTTTAATTTAATTAATATTTTACTCTCTGAAATCCTAATCCTAGATGGATTCTATTAGTTAAATAAGTTTTAATTAGAAATCCTTTCCTATAAAGGATTTTAGTTTTTACTAGGAATCCTTTCCTATAAAGGATTTTTTATCTAACTAATATAAATAAAGATGTCTAGTTAATTTTGAGACTCAGTTTCAAACTATTCAGACTTTTAATAAAATATCAAAGAATTTTCTATAAATTTCTCTACAACTTGGGTCTTTAACCTTAGAGCTTGAGAATCCCAACTTCAATCCACACTATACGCCGTGTCAATTGGTATCAGAGCAATTTGACCTCTTTAATGGATGGAGACAGTAGCAACCCACTTTGCAATGTAGGAGTGGAGACCCACTGTAGCGCTGTGCGGGATCATGAGCATATTAAGAACGGAGAAAGGATTGATTGGAGCAAGCCATGACAGGTCTAAATCGGCTAATGGGTGACGCAAACAGGAATCACAAAGAGAAGAGGAACATGCTTGGAGACTTACCTCGAGGCTAACCTTACCTATGACCTACTCCTGAAATTCCACCTAGACAATCACTTGTCTATGTGGAGGAATTTGGTAGAAGCAAAATTTCAAAGTTATCTAATCATGTTGAAGATAACATGACCAAAGAGGGTGCCGACAAACAGTTTTAGTCTTTTAACCTTAAGTTGGAGAAGATAGTGGCTAACGATGATCTTTCAATCAAGAATGAAGATCTCACAAGTAAGGATATGGAGGACATGGTAATTTCTGACAATTTTCCTAAAGATATTATGAAAGATTATCTCGAAGTTTCTTTATATTCAAAGGTCGAAATATTGTAGGTCATAGATGATGAAAAGGTCAAGTTTGAAGTAAACAAATGTGTGAAGGAACTAAAGGTGGAGATTTCATAGGAATAGCGAGTATAACATTAGATATGGATTTTTCTTTAGCATGCACACATCATAACTTAAATTTTGAAGTTCACAAGTCAAAGACACGCTACTTCGTGAATATGTTTGCTAAAATACTATATTCAAAGTATTTGTTCTTTTGGAATAGAAAAGTTTAATTCTTGACAAATAACTCGAGGCCAAGTTTCTCAAAAGTAAAAGGGACTGACGTGGGGGAGAGTTCTTCAATATTCTTGGCATAATAATGTTTATTGTATTATTTCATTAACAGTTAAGATTTTTAGGTTTTGAGAGATTAAGAAGCGTCTAAGACGAAGTTTTGGTAAATAAAGCATATCTTCTAATCCAACCTTTAGATTGAGTTGGAATTTTAACTGAAGATTCTGAAAGCCCTAATAGGTTAAAATTTCACGATAATTGGAGATCCAAAAGGCCTTCAAATAAGGCTCAAAAGTTATTATGCGGGATTGTCTTTATTTACTTTCTTGTATTTGGATTGTTTTATCCTGTTTAAATTAGAAATTTTAATTTAATTAATGTTTTACTATTTAGGAATCCTAATGCTAGATGTATTCTATCAGTTAAGTAAGTTTTAACTAATAATCATTTCTATAAAGGATTTTAGATCTAACTAATAAAAATAGGGATGTCTAGTTTATTTTGAGATTCAGTTCAGAATTTTAGAGTTTTCTCTAAATCTCTCTACAATTTGGGTATATAACCTTAGGGCTTGAGAACCTGAGCTTTTATCCACGCTATACATTGTGTCAACATCCCATCTACAAGAGTTCTGAATTCAGTACTCTCTAGTTGTGAACAGTCAACTCATATTGACTTTCCTTCACCCACTCTCTAGACTATATTGCCACACCATTAGACACCAAGGTGCATGTAGCAAGGTCTGGTGGGTCTCATGGGAATACCTTTCACAGTCCAGTTCACAATATCACAGAACTTTTGTAACCTTTAAAGGACTATCTTCATCTAGATGATCAAACTAGAACCAAGACTAACTTATAGGTCCTACTTGAGCATGGCAAACATTTCCAATGTCACAAATGAATTTTTCCAATTTCTCTGGCATATAATTCATCTTAGCGACTTACTACTACAGGTGTGAATTTATAACCTGTGTAGCATTGAAGTAAAGCAGTACAAAACCTACCAAACAAGAAAGATGTTTGAGTGTTGGGGAGTGCTCCTAAACTTTGGCTGTTGGAGAATGCTCCAGAGCTTTGATTAAAGGAGAAAGGTGTTTGACTGTTGGAGAGTGCTCCTAAACTTTGGCTGTTGGAGAATGTTCCAGAGCTTTGATTAAAGGAGAAAGGTGTTTGACTGTTGGCGAGTGCTCCTAAACTCTGGCTGTTGGAGAATGCTCCAGAGCTTTGATTGTTGGACAAGAGGCCAGGGCTTTGAATGTTCGAGAAAAATCCAGAGCTTTGGTTGTTTGAGGACAAAACAGAACTTGGATTGTTCAATAATAATGAACCAGAACTTTGACCATTGGAGAATAAACTAGAGCTTTGGCTACTAGATGATACTCCTCCAGAACTTTGGTTGGCAGAAAAGACACCAGAGCTCCAGGAACTTGTAAAGCTTGTACTGGTACTCGGTAAAGCAAACCCGGTTTTTTCTTGAAGTAATTTGCTCTCATTATTCTTTATTTCAGGCACTAATTTCTTTTCAGCTGGAAGAGAATCAGCAACAGGCCCTCCTTTTACAGCATTTGCTTTAAGCCAGTTGACAACATCACTAAACTTCTCCTGCAATTAGAGAGAAGATCAAAGCTTTTATAAATGCATTTTACAATATAAAGATGAGTGCATGCATATCCCCTTTAATGCATACTAAAGGATGTTAAATGTTACCATAATGTTTGAAGCATGAGCAAGGTAATCTCGAATCCCATCTTCCCAGAGTTCATCAGGATGGTTCTTCAGTTGTGTTTGAACCCAACTATTCAAAATTGAAAGAAGTCCCAGAAATTAAGCCTATAATTTCGGAGGGGGGTTACACAAACAAGAGAACGCATCATCTTCATCCAAATTAATCATTGAAGCAGAAACTAAGTTGACCAGATAATAACTGAAGACGCAAAGTTGTTCAAATACAAAGAAAGAAATGGACCTGGCAAATTGGTTATTGAGAGCTCTCACATACTGCTGTGATGAAGCAGCCCGTTTTGCATCCAACGGTGGCAATGGAGTCGATTGTTGCTGAGATTGTTCAGGTCTATGAATATCAAATAGCGATCCTTCCGTTATTCTCTTATTCCGTAACTGCAACCATATTGAGTGTTGCACAATCAGCCTCTAAAACATGATTGGTGGTCAATATCAAAAAGATGTAAAATAAATTATTCTTTCCATGAAAAAGTACAAAAGCCAGCAGTGAAAATAACAAAAACTAAGTTGATATGGAATCGTAGTTTTGATTTTGCCTACACAATAAGCTCAATTAAAAATTCAAAGATATGAACAAATGCAACCAAGAATCTCACTAAAGCTCCTTAAAATGCATTAACATAAAATACATAGACCGTCTAGAAACAAAAAGAACTAAATTTTTAGCTCTAATTTCACTTTATCATAAAAAAATATCAATTAAAGCACTAAATTCCTCAAAAGCTCAAAACTAAATTCAAAATCCCAATTTAAGCTACAGCCCGCAATTCAAAATCCAAACTTCATTATTACAAAACCAAAGCAGAACTACAGAAATGATTTTTTTTTCCCTAAAAGCACAGATAAGCATATCCTTTATCAAGTAAACAAGACAATCAAGTAGAATCAAATTAGGGTTTTCTTTAAGAAACTCACTGCCGTGTCATTCGAGTCAGGGACTGGGTCTGAAGCGGCAAATCGTTTCGCTCCTTTCATGATTTCTTCTTTTCTTGAAAAGCTGCAAGGAGAGAAAGGGAACCAAAATAGGGTTTTTCTTGCTTTTGAATTATTTTTTCAATTTTCTTTTTGGGGCTTTTGGTTAATGGTGATGAATGATGATGCTATCTTTTTCAAAATTTGGAGATTAATTTAATAAAAAAAGTGAGGTGATTGTGACCGTCTGATCACGTGGGGAACTAAATTTCAACTGAGGCCGTTGGATATTGTAGACACATGGCCCATGTGCATCGTGCTATTTTATGCCCCCACCATTACAGTTTGCCGAAGGAATTAATTTTTGTTTTTTTGTTGTTTTTTAAAATATTTTTATTTAATTTTTTAAAATAAAATTATATTTTATATTAATATATTAAAAT
>Ga0325403_1006101_pt1 | contig 11436 bp, 10 predicted proteins | sample PopdelMetagenome_19_FD_205665 | JGI IMG/M metagenome (GOLD analysis project Ga0325403, IMG submission 205665) | Populus deltoides microbial communities from Bellville, Georgia, United States - Xylem-PdKOR-R4 | ecosystem: Host-associated > Plants > Phyllosphere > Stem > Wood/Secondary xylem...
TATATATATATATCATGCCTTTCCTTTGCAATCGTCTTTTCTTTTCGTCTAGCTTCATTTCGATCCAAATTAATCTTCATTAACTCTAGTTTGTACAGTGTGCTAGCTGAATAAACACTCCTCCCATTTCGTTCATATATAAGAATCTAACTTCAATTTCAAATTAATCATCCATGCATTATAACTTTTCATCTCTCTTGTTCAATAAATACTCCACATTAGACGCTTTGTTATTGTAGTGGCAAAGTAAAATGCTAGCTTGAATATATCTTGCATGCATGTAGGGTCGTCATTTGTTCTGGCGTCATGGAGTTTATGGTAGCGATAGTTATAGTTTAAAGTATTTTTTATTTAAAAATAAATTAAAATAATATTATTTTTTATTTTTTAAAAATTATTTTTAAAATCAGCATATTAAAACAATCCAAAAACATAAAAAAATTAAAATTTTAGTAAAAAACAAAAATTAATTTTTTAAAAAATATATCTTTTGTTGAAATACAATACTCTTCTTCAAATTGATATTTTATTTGATTAGTGATTTTACGATCTCCATTTAAAAATCTCATAACCTATTTTGAGAAATTATAGAGTTTTTAGATTTAAATAATTAACCATTAAATTAAAAAGTTATTTGATTACTAGTAATTTACTAAATCAATCAATCATCCAAGATTTATAATTATTTTCTAATATGATTTAAACTAGTAGTGTTAACTTGTTATAACAGGTTTGTCTGGTACATAATAATCACATCTTAATTAAGAATGGGTTTCAAAACGAAAAATCCATAGCTATTAAAAACAATTACTATTTGACATGGTTTTTTTCTCTCGTTAATTAATTAATCATGACTAAATTAAAGAGGACATATACTTTTATAATTATTGGTTTCAAAAGAGAAATTACTTGAGTCAGAGAAGTTATCTGATATTCCAATGATGTCAAAGTACGTAGCTCCCCCATTTCATATAATAATAATAATATTATTTAAGTTAACCTCACTAACTTATATAAACCGGGGTATAAAATTATGATAACTTAAAATATAAAAAAATAAAACAAATAATAAAGCTAATGATCTAATAATCAAATATCAAATAATAAATAATAAATAAATAAATAACATTTCAATAAAAAATTGCTCTATTGAAAGACAACCACAAAAAAAAATAACAAAGTAAAATATCAAAACGTAAAACAATTTAAAATTCAAACAATGCAAATCAAACATTGTAATATCCTCGTTTTCAAAACCAACACATCAATCATAAAAAAAAGGGAAAACATAATAAAATCTTAATTTACTTTATTTTTTTTTGTTGAACTCATACAAAGTAAAACAATATAAAAACAAAATAATTAGGGGCTAAATTGAAGGAAAAAAAACTAAAAAAAAGATAAGAAAAAGTAATAAAAAAAATAAGGACCAAAACTGGATAAAAAAATCAAATGAAATTAAATGTCGAGGGATAAAATTAAAAAAAATCAAGAAAATGATAAAAATATAGCAATCAAAAGATTGAAGACAGAAAATAAATTAAAGAAATAAATGCAATAAAATGGTAAATGATGAAATTGCAAAAAAAAAAAATAATAATCAAGAAAGGTATAAAATATAAAAATAGAGCAATAAAAAATAGAAGGACCAAATCAGATAAAAAAATCAAATTGAATAAAATGCCTACAATAAAATCGAAAAAAAACTAAACTTCAAAAGGCATCAAAAGTCAAATAAATAGTAATTAAAGGAAGAATTGCCAAAATCAATAAAACTACAAACATGAGGACATAATTGTTTTTTCAAAGGTCAGATGTGAATTTTGAGAGCATGAGAGAGAAGAGAGAAGAAAGAAAAGAACTTCACTGCAGCCTAACCAGATCTTCTCCGTGAACATGCGCTACTCCATCTAAAAGAGAATGACTTACCTCCCCCAATGCTGCAGCGAAAGCAGGATTTTTTGATTTTTTTTATATGTAATAACCCCTACTACTAATAATAATCTCTAACAAAAGAGGTAGTTGTATACCACAAAAAAAAAAAAAAAAACTTATTTATCTGCAACAACCCCTACTACTAAAGTACTAATAATAATCTCTAACGAAGGAGGGTGTTGTATACCCAAAAATAGAAGAAGAAGAAGAAGAAGAAGATTAGAACCAATTAGGAAAGACCAGGCCCAAACCCAACGACAAGAAGGAAAAATGAATTGGGGTGGGAAATGGCCCATGGGCACAATTAAAAAGGAAAGAACAAGGCCCAAAGGAAAGCAAGACAAATACATAGAATAGAATACAGCCGACAATACAATAGATTATTATAATACATACATACATACATAGAATAGAAAGTGGGAGAAAGGGAAAACCGACTTCTAAGTTCTAAACGTTTTTTGATTTGTCTTTGGGTCATCTTGTCTTAAAACCCAAAAACTCTGCTCTGCTCGCCCCCCATTTCTGTTCCCCACGGCTCTACATATGTGCACGCTACTGGAAGGAGAAAACTCCGTTTTTGTGTCTACTGCGTGCGTGTGTTCGTTCTACTTTGAGAGAGAGAGAGAGAGAGAGAGAGAGATAACGCTATCTATAGATAGATAGATAGGTAGCGATTCCTTCTTCTTTTTTTTTTATTGTTTCTTCATCAATTAATTAGCTTCACAGTAGTAATCAATCAGGTTAACAAAATTCTTTAATTTTTTTTTTAAATATGGAATCGAATTACGGATGGGGTGATTCTTTCTTTGCTTCTTTCGTTCCAGGAAATTTCAAGTCTTTACCTTTACCAATTAATCAGTAGATTAGATCTATTTTATCATTGTTATTCCCTTAACAAATCTCGTTTGGTTTCTGTTTATTTAATTAATCTGTTGATAACAATAACAATGATTAAGATTTGATTTGATAATGGTAATCCTGTAGTAGGATAGAACTATAATCCTTTTATCATCATGTTGCTGTTGTGTTGTATTAGCACACATAACTAATTAACAAGTTTACAATTAACTTATCATTAATATGCCCTTAAAACCCTAGTCAGTCCTTGTCTCCCCTTAATGAATGCTTTCTTGTAATTCATTGTGTCTTTCCTTTCTATTTTAAGTTCTTCTCTGAACATACTGTCAATCTGTACTGTGTTTTTTTTTTATCATTGATTTATGTGCTCAGATGTTTTCGTTCTTCATTTTGGTTTCGATACAGCTGCATCATTTAGCTTTTATGGTAGAGATTTTGAAATAGTACTAAATTATTCATTGCTTTTCTTACCAGGCTAACCCGCTGCTGCAATGGGAAAGAAGCCAAAGGAGGACGCTAGCGGTGCACCCTCAAAGGCTAAGGCCAGCAATAAAGATGGGAAGAAAGAGAAACTATCAGTCACTGCCATGTTGGCCAGTATGGACCAGAAACCTGACAAACCTAAGAAGGGCTCTTCCTCAACCTTAACATCTAGTAAGCCCAAGCCAAGGTCAGCTCCTTCGTACACTGACGGCATTGATCTTCCCCCGTCTGATGATGAAGAAGAGGGGCAGGGCTTGGAAGAAGAGCAACAACAGGATGGTACAAACAAGAGAACCAATCAGCGGAGGTCTGAATTGAAGCCCCTTGATGTAGCCTTGTCAGATAAAGAGTTAAAAAAGCGTGAAAAGAAGGAACTTCTCACTGCCCATGCCATTAAGCATGCGAAGCAGGAGGCCCTTAAAGATGACCATGATGCTTTCACGGTTGTCATTGGGAGCCGGGCTTCTGTCCTTGATGGGGAAGATGAAGGGGATGCTAATGTCAAAGATATAACAATAGAGAATTTTTCTGTCTCTGCTCGGGGAAATGAACTACTTAAAAATGCATCTGTGAAGATAGCTCATGGAAGAAGATATGGTTTGGTAGGACCCAACGGAATGGGCAAGTCTACGCTATTGAAGCTCCTTGCTTGGAGGAAGATTCCTGTGCCCAAGAATATTGATGTGCTTTTGGTTGAACAGGAGGTAATTGGTGATGATAAAACAGCTTTGCAAGCAGTTGTTTCTGCCAATGAAGAACTCGTGAAACTTCGAGAAGAGGTTTCCTTGCTGCAGAAATCCACTTTTGCTGCTGAGGGTGAAAACAATGGTGGTGATGATGAAGATGATGCTGGAGAGAGGCTTGCTGAATTGTATGATAAATTGCAGTTGATGGGATCAGATGCTGCCGAATCTCAGGCATCAAAGATTCTTGCTGGATTGGGTTTTACCAAGGATATGCAGGGCCGTCCAACTAGGTCATTTAGTGGTGGCTGGAGGATGCGAATTTCTCTGGCCAGGGCACTTTTTGTGCAGCCAACCCTCTTATTGCTTGATGAGCCTACCAACCATCTTGACTTAAGGGCTGTTCTCTGGTTGGAGGAGTATCTGTGCCGCTGGAAGAAAACTGTGGTTGTTGTCTCTCATGACCGAGATTTCCTCAACACGGTTTGCAATGACGTTATTCATCTACATGATCAGAAACTCGACTCCTATCGTGGAAATTTCAATGACTTTGAAGTTGGGTATGAGCAGAGGCGGAAGGAGACAAACAAGAAGTTTGAGATTTATAACAAGCAGATGAAAGCTGCCAAGAGGAGCGGGAGTCGGGTTCAGCAGGAAAAGGTCAGGGATCGAGCAAAGTTTGCTGCAGCCAAGGAAACAGCAAAGAATAAGGGCAAGGGCAAGGTTGATGAGGATCAAGCCCCACCTGAAGCTCCGAAGAAGTGGAGAGATTACAGCGTTGAGTTTCACTTTCCTGAACCTACTGAGCTTACACCACCACTCTTGCAGCTCATTGAAGTGAGCTTTAGTTATCCAAATCGGGATGATTTCAAGCTGTCAAATGTTGATGTGGGTATTGACATGGGGACCCGTGTTGCTATTGTTGGGCCCAATGGAGCTGGCAAATCCACTCTCCTGAATCTTCTTGCAGGTGATTTGGTACCGAGTGAAGGTGAAGTGAGGCGGAGTCAGAAGTTGAGGATTGGAAGGTACTCGCAGCACTTTGTGGATCTTCTTACAATGGATGAAACACCTGTACAATACCTTCTCTATCTGCATCCAGACCAAGAGGGGCTTAGCAAACAGGAGGCTGTCCGGGGGAAGCTTGGCAAATTTGGACTGCCAAGTCATAATCATCTTACCCCTATCGCAAAGTTATCAGGCGGGCAGAAGGCTCGGGTTGTCTTCACGTCGATATCGATGTCCAAGCCCCATATCTTACTCTTGGATGAGCCCACAAATCATCTTGATATGCAGAGCATTGATGCCTTGGGCGATGCTCTAGATGAATTCACTGGTGGAGTTGTCCTGGTCAGTCATGACTCTAGGTTGATATCGCGTGTATGTGAGGATGAAGAGAAGAGTGAGATTTGGGTGGTGGAAGATGGAACTGTGACTAGTTACCCTGGAACATTTGAAGAGTACAAAGAGGAGCTACAAAGGGAGATTAAGGCTGAGGTTGATGATGATTAAGGTTGCAGTCAAGAGTACTTAATTCTTTGCATCAATTACTAGATGAGATTTTGCTTGCAATCACTGTGTTTGGATTCGGCTAGTACACATTACATGAATACTAACAATGCATCTTTCGTCATTTTATGTAATTGCTTGTGTGGCAGAGATGTAGGAAATAAAGTTCTTATCCCTATTTCATACATTTTTTTTTCTTGGGAAGGCGAACGAAACCAGTTTGCTTCAGCTATTTTCTCATATGCCTGCATGCATGGTAAGAATACCATATTATCATTGTTTGCCTTTTATTTACGTACCTGCTGCAACTAGGCATAAGCTTTAATGGGGTTTGTGCTCTGGGCGGCGCCCGCATGATGTTTTGTGCAGGGGAATGGTGGCATGAACCGGCATCTTGATATCAATTTTCATCTTGCAATGGTTTCCCTCTCGCTTGTGACTTTCCTTCGAATAAATTTTTCCAGTTTGCGGTTTTTGCTTTTATTTGAGGCTATTTTTCTTCTGTGATGAAAGCTTATTGGTGACTTGCTTTCCTGCGCACTGATTATTAGGATGCGCTTTCCACGTTCCTCTGTTGACATGCTTTGCCAATTAAATTCCTCGCCTCTAGCTCGAGAGATGATACCCTGCCATTGACATTAACAGGAAGAGAGAGTCGAAACTTGACCTGCCACCCAAAACCAAGCATTTTCTATAGAACATTGTGTTGCAATTTCTCGAGAGGATGCAGCTGCTGGTTTGCTAGTATCCTGAGCACGAAGACTGAGGATGCACCCTCACCTTTCCCAAGAACGGTTATTGCAGCTCGATAGCAATTTAACAGAGTTTCTCACAACCTAGCTCAGTTGGCTATGTTGATGATACTGAACAGCTTGTGGAAAAGCTTCTATGCCAATTACTTAGAATTAAGTTTTAATTCCAGATAAAAAGCATAGAAAAGTAAAATGTACAATGACCACTAAGAAATAGATCTCCAGAAGCAGGAAAAGGAATTCTCAGGAGGGAACACACGCATTATTTGAATTAGAGAACGGACGGGGGGGAAATAACAGAGAAATTTATGATACCTCATCATAATCGCTTTACCACCCCCTCACAAGTCAACTTGCCATTGAAACTTTAATTTGGAAATTTTGAAGAAACATATTGCTTCTTCACTTCCAACCAATCAAGGTACTCCGCAGAAATCCAACTTAGTGAAAGACGCTTTGGTAAAACATTAGACTGGTACATAACGAAATTCAACATCCTGGAATAAAACGACGCTATCTAACAAATAACCCAAGTATAAATTAGATAAAAAAAAGATGAAAGAAAACTCTAATACACAGGCAACAAATCCCCAGTAGAAGCCTTGGGAGAATGGGAGAGGCTCCACCCCAAGCCCAAATGGAAGGTCCATCTGCGAGCATGTAAACAATGACGTATTCTCCAGTCCCCCAACATTAAATAAATGTCTTCCAAGATAAGCAGCAACGGTGCTTCCATGATATTACAAGTAATGCAGCAAATTATTCTCCCCAATCATAAGAAATATGGAACTCCTGTCCTGGGCCCTCTCATCTGGTTGTTTTCCTCCGTTTCTGTAAAAAACTTCACTTCCCTCTCCTATGAAACGACACAAAATATGAATACATAGGAACCAACTGAATTCACAAGCAGAAAACAAGGACATTGACAAGGGTATATTGGGTTTGAAAACATGAAGGTGCAGCAGTGCAACATAATTCTTTAGAATGGTAACTTCATAACTTAGCAATGACCTTATTAAGCATGCACATAAATCATCTCTAAATTAAAAAAATTACCAAGAAAGACAATTAAATATCATGCGTCATTGAATAAAAGAAGGCAACAAATGCGATTAAGCTCTCTTTTTTCTCACTTGCAATGAAAATGTTTTCCCTGCAACCAATAATAGCATGCCTCCCTTGATCACACAAAAATACATAGGCAGTATACTGGTCTCTTATACTCACCATATTCTCATTGAAGCTCAATATAGAAGCTACATTTCCACAACGGTAACAGTAATTTGGTGCAGACCAGACCTGAAAATTTTACAGACCAAAAATTACCAAGCTGGCTTGGATATGTTTGACAGCCTATGAATTTAAGTTTCAGAGTACATACAGTGACTAAGCCTTTATCTTGAAACATGTACTTGAGACCTTCTTGTACAAGTTGGTGCGCTCGACATACCAGATCAAGATTGTTAATGTGATTGAACTACGGAAAAAAAAAGAAAAAAAAAAGAAAAACCAACTGTCAGATCAATATGACATTTGTTTACAGTGAATGGGACATGTTCCTATGAGAGGTCAGGTTCATTACCTCAGAAGTGACCCTAGACCCAAAAAGCCAACCTGCTCCTCGGGGGCTAACTGCCCATGTCTCTATATCTTCAGGATCACTCCACATGAGATCACAGAATGGCCCTTCATGTGGAATCTCACAATTCCGTTCAATTACTCTTATCTGCCATGTGATAGGGAAAAAAAATGTATTAGTACAAACCATGAGGAAAAAAAGCAGCAGGAAATTATAGTCCAACATACTGCACCCCAATGGAGACTCCCTCTCTCTACATTGTGTATTGCCGAAATGCACAGTTCTTCAGCTAAACTACTACAAAGAAAAGAAAAACACCTGATCGATAGTTCGGATGTCAGGAGAAAGACCACCATGGACGCAAAGCACCTAGAGGATTAAAAACAACATCAAGTTTCACCGTTATTGAAGCAGATGCAAATACAGACCCATCTACATAAATAAACAGAGATCTAGAGAGGAAAAGGACTGCAGTATTCAGAGAGAGAGAGAGAGAGAGAGAGATGGGCTGCCGCAGGGTGGTTACACTTACAGTGCCATCTATAATTGCTGATAGTGTCAGATAATCAAAAACATCAGTACAATACCGCCATGCATTGGCATTCCCATACTTCCTCTGGCACTCATCATAGAAACCATATACCTGACAGAGATAAAAGTTAAACCTTATAGCATAGATTACAATCCAAGGGGAAATTGTCAAGAAAGCAGAATTTCCCTCTTGGAAAATTGAGAACATTTGGAATGAAACACAACAATTTACACATTTCTTTTCATCGTGGCAGTTTAGATACACAAGATTGGGGCTGGATTCCATAAGAAACCTCCACATCAGCATATCATCATAAAGATCAGTGGAAATCTATTTTATAAATAATTCTTTATGACTGTGAAGCGATTTTATTATTTTAATGATGGCACCCAGAACTAGCAGAACTGGAGCTTTTCCAAGCTTGTTATCACTTTTGGCAATAATCGACAACATGCCTTAAAACCCAAACAGATTTGACACCAGCACTGAGGATATCCCACAACATTTCAGACTCGTGTTCTCAAAGTTCCTGTATCTATTAGCACAAAAGAATGGACACGTGTGAACCTCAAACCTAAGTTTGGATGAATTAGTTTGACCATTTGAGCAACCAAAATACGCATGAATTACAGTATTCCAAATAAGTCAACCTAAATGGATTGCCTTGAAACTAAAGTAATTTTGGCAGCCTAACAAATATATTTGGTATCTGAGCAACATTCTAAATTTAATTTGCAAGTTATTAAAACCATATCATGTTTCTACACCTGAAAGTTTTTAAATACTTCCATTAACTAAAAGGAATTCCAAAGTGTTCATGCTTTACGATGTCCAACAGCAGTGTGGCAAACCCTCTATCCCAAATTGATAGTCCACTTCCCTTCTTGGGCATCTCATTATCACTCTTGAGTAAGTTTAAAGAGTGCACTAACGAACCCTTAATTACCATTTTCTTGTTATCATAGGCTAGTGCAAATGAAAGTGTAATCCTGGAAGAATGTACCTCCCTTCTCCCCCAATAACATTTGGTTATTCCAGTATTAAATTAAACTTATAGGGACAGTTCTTAGCCATTCAGTAATCATCATGCCCAACGGGCATGGCCATTTGTAACTTAACTCTGCTCATGGAAATCAAAAGCTCTGTCAGGTTTCTTATGAATAATGATAGCTACTAAAGCCAGAATTCACATTATCTTAGACAAATAATGGTGGAGTATTACACATCACTCTCTTGCACATGATAATGGTTGTTATCCAACTTAAAACATACCTGAGTTAGTTGCCTGCTTTCATGATTTCCACGCAAAAGTGTAATATTAGCTGGGTATCTACAAACGCAACCAAAGATATAGAAAATAGCAAAATTAACTAAGTTCACCAAAAACATAAGCAAAAAATCTAAGATTCATTCATCACAACTTAGTGGGTGAATGATATAGCAGCTGGAAATAGCCTGACCAGCTTCTGGTCTTCAGAATTTGAGCTACTAAGGTGACCAGGTGGCAACTTCTAATAGATTTCAAGTTGCAAAGTTAACAAAGATGGAGATGACAAATTCCCATATGGCCTTTGGAGGCCTTGTAATAATTTGGCCTAATCTAATGGGACCAAATTTTTTTTTTGTAAAAGCTAAGTAGTTGTTTTGGCAGGAAGAAGGGTATGCATTGAATCACATAATGGTATATCAATGCAGCAGCAACATGGAACAAAGGCATGACAAGCACAGAAACAAGAATGTACCTTGCTTTGAGAAGCAAAAGAATAGTGAATACTTCAAGACTATTATAACCTCGATCAACAAAATCACCCTGCCAAAGCATCGGGAATATTTAAGTGAACTCCAATAAAAAAAATGACATTAAAAAGAAGCAATAATATGGCACAAAAATGACATTAAAGTGGGATTTATCATACGGGGAGTATACAAGTTAGTTACCATAAAAATGTAATTAGTCTCGGGTACATGACCCCCAGTTTGGAAAAGTTTCATAAGATCATGAAACTGGCCATGAATATCACCACAGACAGTGACAGGGCTGTTAACGGGCTGCACATTGGACTCCTCAATGAGGATCTCTTTTACCTGTGTATTTAATTATTTATATATAAAAAGAAGAAGAAGAAATACTATTATATACAGTAAAAGGAAAACAATCAAATTGAATGCATTCTGAATACCAAAGAATAACACGAAATGAAAGAATTGAACTAAGTAAGCGCCTTGACATGAAATTTATTGAAAAAGCAAACATAAAAGCAAAGAGTAGCATCAATTGCAGGAAGGGTTTCGATCATCTTGAGAGATGAAAAGCCCTAATGTGAGGAGGCGCTAGTCTAGAATTAATTGGCTAGCCAAGAAAACGAAAGTATTGAAAGCACGAAACGACAAAGCAAGAGTAGTAGGGTTGGAACAAAATGAATCAATCCGTCAAGAAGGGTGCGGCGGATAAACCCTAATTGAATTCAACTACTTCCTTAGATACTAAAAGCATAGATGCATGTGCATATTGGAAAGAAAGAAAGAAAGAAACCCTAGAAGAGAAAGAGAGAGAGTATAAAGAATATACGTATTCGCAGAGAAGCTGGAGCTCGTCTTCCAAAAGATGCTGTCCTTCTTTAACCTTCGCTATCCATTGATCCAAATCCATCACTACTGACGATGACGCTGATGCTGATCTTCCCCTTCTCTTTTTTCTCTCTCTCCTTCTAATAGTTCAATCAATCCACTACTACAGAGGGGAAGGGGTGGTCTCCTCTGAATACAAGTTGAATAGATCTATTTCTTCGCCTGCTCCAAATACTATTTTTGATTTCCACAATAGTTTTTTCTATTTCTTTCTTTTCTTTTCTTTTTTAAATTTATTTATTTTTTATTTTTATCAGAGCATGACAAGAGTGGAGGCAGAGGCCCTCCTACTATACCATACCATACCATACCGTCCCGTCCCGTACAGCCAAATACGTGGTGGTGGGATGGTATTTTTTAGAGGGTGTTTAAGAGTGGCAGGGATTATTATATAATTTAAAATTATAAAAAAATACTATTCCAAACATGTTCCCGGACGGTTAATCCCTTTAATATATTATTATTATTATTATTATT
>Ga0325403_1006102_pt1 | contig 11434 bp, 6 predicted proteins | sample PopdelMetagenome_19_FD_205665 | JGI IMG/M metagenome (GOLD analysis project Ga0325403, IMG submission 205665) | Populus deltoides microbial communities from Bellville, Georgia, United States - Xylem-PdKOR-R4 | ecosystem: Host-associated > Plants > Phyllosphere > Stem > Wood/Secondary xylem...
ATTACAGTGTCAGAAACAAAGGTCCATAGTGGGATGATATCTTGACGTGTAGACCTCAGCAGTTCGCATGAAGTGGCTCTAAAAGTTTCTACTGTTCGATCTTCAATGACACCTAGAGATGAGTCATAGTAAATTGATGCATTAGTGACTGGCATGCAGGATTCTACAGTAAACTTTGGGTTCTGTAATATGGCAGTTTGGTATGTCAAGATGACATCGGCTGCTAGATATTATATGGGTAGCGGGTTACTCTGGCAGATTCCACCTTGATGCTTTATTGCTGAAGGGCATAAAAGCCAAGGATGTCTCTTGGATTCTGCATTAGCAATGCACCACAACTTGTGTAATTAGAATTTGACATTGAAAAGGTGCGTATGAATGCATTAAAAGATAGGCGACGATCACCAATGGAGTGGTACCTCTATTATTCACCAATTTCGGTTTCCTCTTCTAATCGTAATTAGTTGATGCAATTTTCCCTTTTCTTTTCTTAACAATTATTTCTGGGGTGATTGCGAAATGTTCAGGCTGTGTAGTCAAATTGCATTCCATTGATGCCTTTTGGAGAGATGCTCAGATTGCTTTAATATGTAGATCTTTTGAAATGCTTGACCATCTTTCCTATGTTCACTGCATCTTGCCTCGTTAAAGACATTTATGTTGTTTTCCTCCCCCAAGAAGACTAGGAGAGTGACGGTTTACAGCTTATTGCAGGTTAAAAAGATTGGAAGACGTTCGAGACACAGATTTTCTTACAAGGTCAACACCAGCAGCTCTGTACCACTGTAGAGGGTTTTGGAAAAATACATGTGTAATACAAGTCAACTTTGTGAAGGATGGTGCTTATGGAAGGTCTGATTATTATTATGATTTAAATGAAAACGACAAACTTTTTTTTTAAAAAAAAAAAAACTTGTGGCTAAACAATAGGCAGGTTGTGTTTGGAAACGCGGTATAAATTGCATTTTTTTAAATTTTAAATTTGTTTTTGTTTAAAATTAATTTTTTTATGTTTTTATTTTAACATGCTGATGTCAAAAATAATTTTTAAAAAAATAAAAAATTATTTTAATTTATTTTTAAATAAAAATTATTTTAAACTAAAATAGCTTTCATAATTCCAACAGACTCACGGCTCTAACAAAGGACCGTTGGCAGAGGGCATTCCACCGCACTCAGTTTCTTGCGACTTGACAACTTAGGCCAGCCAGCAAAAACTGAATTGACAGAAGTAGCTAAAACCAAAATAAATGAGGGGCTCTGTCACGGCATATGATACCTCCTTTGAAAAAGGCTGGTACGTAAAGCAAATGAGGATCTAAAGGGTGGTGGTGTCATCAGATCAGATTTGGCAGTGGAGTTTTACGCAGAGACAGCCACCCACCACTGTCATCAGATCAGATTTGGCAGTGGGGTTTTACGCAGAGACAGCCACCCACCACCACCCCAATCATTATCTTCTGAGAGGGAGGGGGGGCCTTCCTCAACCCTAAAAACATGTAATGCGGGACATATTTGAACTTTGACTTTCCTCAAACAGTTTCAGGCAAACATTTTATGGATCGTTGAACCTCTAAGATATCACTATCCTACTGAAAGGACCTTGCTCTGGTGAGGGAAAGAGTCGCAAAAGAAACAAGCCTCAAGATTAGACAGTGCATAAATGCATTAAAAAATTATGAAGAGCACCAGAACTTCAAGGTTAGCATACCAGCATCGCTTCCTCCTGTAAAAATAAACCGATTCCCATCTAAAATGGAAGGAATCACACTGTAATTTGTGCATATTTGTCAAAGCAGTTAAGCCATGTCCATGCTCCCATGGAACATCTGTGAGTCAAAATCAAGAAGCCTCACCCGTTGTGTATTTCTAATCTCTAAGCAAATAACCAAGGAACCAGATAGTGAGGTTTAAGCTACACTCTGCTTTACTTAGAGACCAGACAGGAAGCATCATGTCCAAAGCCGATAAATCATCTAGATTTGTAATAAAACAAGCCTTAAACCTCTACCAGGCAAGAAAGAGGGTGTTCAGATCCAAATAAGGTTTTCCCAGATCTTAAGTTTCAAGTAATTTCTCCCCGGAGGCTGGAACGGCATGAGCTTCAAAACCTGAAATTTAGTGTAGGGCAGCGGAAGAGCATGGCCACAAATGCAAAGCATGAAACAACCATAAGGATTACTGCTACATTATAAATGAATAGAGAAAAATACTAAAACCAAGAGAATCAACTGTGAGAATTAACAAAATTCAGAGCACATCAAAAAAATATCCACAGAAATGAGCATAATGAGATCTAGACCATATCATATGACTTTCAATGTCAATGTGTGGTCAATTATGATCATCTGAATACCTTTAACAACTCAAATACAGAATGTTACAAATACAGAATTATGGGCTTACAATCACATGGTATCACGTGTCCAGGTTTTAGTCTTGAGAGCAGCCACTTCAAATAAAAAAATTCTGAAGCATAGGACTGCCTTCAAATTCTTCCTCTCAAGGTCCTGCTTTAATGGAATCACAACAGGATAACGACCATCTTTTATGTTCCATGAAATCAATATGCATCAAGATAGAAATAAAATACAGGTTAACATCGTAAAGTGCGCGATAAAAATGATAATGACAAAACAAGTGTCACCTTCCCAATCAATTAACATTTGGTTTTGTCCGTAAGTCAAAGGTTTTGCACCAAGGATAGGAATGAAGCAGAGCATTAACATCCCATTACGGCACAGTTTGCCACAAAAGCACCCGCTCGCTCCTTGACAGCTAGAACATTCCATTCTGGTCTGTCTGGGATTCTGTCCTGAGGATCCCAAGTATGTAGCACAATAACTTCACCTTGAGGACCTCTATGCCCTCCAATCACCAATAAGCTGGTACCGCATGCTTTAAATGCTAATCCCCAGCCATTAGAAGAGTCAGCCCTAACTGGCAACCTCTTCACAACACTCCACGAATTATTAGTTTTGTTGTAGCTCTTTACCTCATTGGTTGCTTGATCAGCGGAATAAAGTTGATTATTTACAACAGCGACCAGTGGAGGAGAACGCATGGCAGGATGACCTGCACTGGGAAGAGGGTACATGTTCTCTATCCTCCTCCATGTCCTTGTCTCAATGTTATACTCTTCACCACAACTTAAACAATCAGTTTGGCTTGACATGCCCCCAATGACATAGAACTTCCCATCCATAAAAAAGCCAGAACACAGTTTCCTGGGCAAGTTCATATCTGGCAAAGTTACCCAAGTACCCAGTTCAGAATTATAAAGCTCAGCAGATCTCATAATACATCCGTTCCTGTCGCTTCCTCCAGCAACAATAGCAATTTCCCCGAGGCTGCTTGAACCAAACAAACAACGGGGAACGTTCATTGGAGGGCATCTGGACCAGTCATGGGTAAGCAAGCTATACATCCAAACAGCAAATCCTAACAACTCACGCCCAAAAACAAGTAGCTGAGTTCCTACTGCAAGAGACTCCTTATCCGCATAAGTGAAGCATTCGTCACAAGGCATCCTGGGTAATCGCATCCATCTCTGCCTCGCAGGATCAAAAGCTTCCCAAGGCATCAAAATACAAGCTAAATAAATCCAGTGTTCAGTAACACCAAGATGCCGCCTCACTTTATATAAACACCCACTTTCAATCAGTGCTTTGAATTTCTTATTCAGACAAGCAAAATTGGGGTAATCCGATCTGCAACTCCATGCCAAAATATCTATTGCAGCGTCATCATAAAGACCAGGCAAGAGACTGTCTTCGGATGCTTGCCCATCACGATTCTCTCCCGTATCCATAGGTTCATAATCAGAATTCAAACTCTCTCTTTCCAACAAACCAATACCAACATTTTCCGAATGGTTATTATTTCTCTCTGAGAGAAAATAAGCCAGTAAATGCAAATTCTTCTGGAAAAGTCCCAAGTCTTGCTCTACGTTCACGGGAGGCTGCAAAATAACGCAATTTTGCAAACCAACCATAACAGATGAATCACAATCTGCCCTTTCCACCTTCACCTTTGGTTCCTTGATAACATCTCTAAAAACCATTCTTCTTTTTCTTTTTTCTTTTAGAAAAAAAAAAAAACAGATAGAGAACTGGGTTGGTTTTCCTTCTGCAACACCAATCAATTAAAGCAGATAAAAAAGAAAAAAGAAATGTCAAAACAAGTAGTTAATTAATTAACATAAATTGCAACTAAGTAATAACATCAACTTCATGTGGCAACAGATTGGACATAAACAAAAAGAAACATCAAATCTAACATGCGATAAATCGAGATGCAAGGACAAGAAGAACCCAGAAAGGATACAGATCCAATCATGCAATGAAGTCAAAGGCATCAATCCTTAACCAAAATATAAATTCACCATCAAATCAAACCAGTATAAATTTCATTTCAATAAAGAAAAAAAAGGAAGTCTCTTTGCTTGTGGGTCTCACCTTGAATGGCTGAATTCTCTCTCTCACGCAGAGATAAACCTGGAGCCGATCAGATCAGTTTAAAGAAGCAGTAGTTTCTCTCTCTCTGAAAAGCTCAAATCTTCAGATTTTCTTTTTCCTCTTTAAAGTAAAGCAGCTATATCTTTCTCTATCTTCTATTCATCCATGGTTTTGGTTTTGGTTTTGGTTTCTGTTTATGATGGTAAAACATGAAAAAGATTAGTATTGTTCTTTAATGTTTCTCTCTCTAGAGAGGGAGAGGGAGAGACTTGAGGAATTCTAATGGTGGAATCGATCCATCCATTGATGTTATTAATTAATTAGTTTTTCATTAATAAAAATAATAAAAAGCAAAGCAAAGCCAAGCCAAGCCAAGGTTGTTGTTGCGTTGTTGGTTTTTTGTTTTAATTTTTAACGTTTTGTTTTTCATGTTTCACTGCCTTTGTAACTTGCTCTCCTCAGTTTCTTTCTCTCTCTCTTTTCATCTTTGACCGAAGAGGCAAGGAGGGAAGGAAGGAGGGAAGGAAGCATGCGTCGAGGGAGAGTGCTTCTTCTCATCTTCCCTCTTCTTTTGCTTCCTTCGTCGTAGTGATGTGCACGTGCTCCTTCTCATCTGCCCTTTCTTTCTATAAATAATATATATAATGCCTTTTTTTTTTATAAATAAAATAGGTGTACGAGGTTTACCGTGGATATGATTATAGTTGTTTTTTAAAATATTTTTTATTTAAAAATATATTAAAATAATATATTTTTTATTTTTTAAAAATTATTTTTGATATTAATGTATCAAAATGATTTAAAAACACTAAAAAAATATTAATTTAAAACAAATAAAAAAATTTTAAATTTTTTCAAAAACAATTTTAAAACGTAAAAACAAACAGGATGGTTATACATTATTCCTTTTTCTTTTTCTATTATTAAAATTGCATTTATCAGTAGATTTATATTTGAGTTAAAATTGTTTCTATCTAAATATATTTATCTTTTTTTAGTTATATTTTAAGTCTAATTCAATCAATTTATAAAAATCATATCAAACAAAACATAAATTTTCCTTATTTTTCAGATTAGAGGATTGAATTTCAAATATTATCACATTAATAACTTGTGGTTTGTCTTTCATACAATTGTTTCTCCTTTTCTTTTATTAAGTTCATAATTTCAATTCTTTTTTCATTTTATTTACATTCTAAATTCAATGATTTTCAAGTTATGAAAAAATGTAAGGTGTTTAAACCTTAGAACTTGGTTTTATTTATTAATATACAATGTTATTAAAAATTCCTATAAGCAACATTAAAAAAAAAAAAGAGGTTTTTTCCCTCTCTTTTTCATCCAATAATGAGATAGCCACCCTCCTCCCTCTCCCCCCACAAAGCCAGTCACCCTCGTCCCTCTCTCGCGCGCGGTGCGATCTTCCCTTTCTCTCACGCGGCACAACCAACAGCCGCCCTCCCTCCCTCTCGCATGGCGCAGCCAGCCTCCTTCCTCTCATGTATGTCAGTCCCAAAACAAATTCTTACTCCTGCATTTTCAACTGCAATATGCAAGATTTTGTCAATACGGAAGATTACATTATTACATGGTGTTTAATTTTATCCGTTTTGTTTGTTAAGGATTGTTTAAAATCCAATGCGGGTTGCCGTTGAAGTATCAATAGAATCTAATTTGATTGGAAAAATCGGGACTTGATCTGATAAAATCGTACTATTTCATTGGACTAACATGGGAGAGATCTTGTTCAGAGTTAGAATGGAATGTCATAATTCAAAATATCCTCTGATGATATAATCTGTTCTGGAGAAGCTTAGAAATCTTATCAAATACATTCACCTGATCCCTTTGCTTACTTCTCCCAGAAACAGGATCGAGAGGAAGGAGGTGAGGAAGAAGACCCCGTTGATGTCTTAAAGGCTGTAGGTGAAGCTGGGAAAGGGCTTGTAAAGAGTGTGCTTTTTTCAAAGGCTGATGAATTAAGCCTTACTTTTCTCCAGGCCTAGAACAGGAATCACGAAATTCCTTGTAAACATTCTTGTTTTCTTTTCGATATAGTAGGCAAATCTGACACAACAGTCGGACAATTTTGAAGAAACATGGTGGTCTGTATCCATGTTTGTTCTAGCAAGTGTAGCACTGGAGCGAGGAAGCAGAAACATTGTATGTCATCAGTGTTGATTTAATTATATAAACTTGTTTGAGTGTATCTAGCTCTTAAATTCTCATTCTTGTTAGCCATCTAGTTATATCAAAATTTGAGTTTAATTCTTAGATTGTGTCCTGTTTGTGACCATGTTTTTGTCTTGGTAAGAGCTTCCAGTTCCACCATCTATACTGCAAGAAAATGTTGGGTTAATTTGTTGAGTATCATACACGCAGTAGAAATAATAACATAAAATTACTTGGAAGTCTTTATAATTTTGTTAGACAGATCTAAAGTTGTTTAGGGATTTATTACTTGAAAATATGATCTTTTGTTTAGCTTTGAATAATTCTTTAAATGTTATGTTATCGCAAACCACAAGTTATCTAATTGTTTCGCCTCCAACGGTAATCTACACGAACCATTAGTAAAAAATCACTTAAATCTCTATTTAGAAAAGAGGGATTACTATACCTAAAATGCTAGCTCTCTATTATGTGATTTATGTAGTTTTTCTGTCTAACAGACAACCACACCAAAAATAAAAAGCATGACTTACTATTTATAGAAAAATCTGAAAAACCCTATAAATTGACAAAATATCAATTTGCCCCTTGAATAATATCAATATATTAATCAGGATAATTTTAGAAATTAACTCAATCAAGTCCTTGATTTTTCTACGTCTAGAAATATAATTCATGTATTAATTATATTTGAGTCCTTAATTTCTAAAATATATTTTAATCAAGTCATACTTAATTAAACTATCACAGTTTTATTTCTGACTAATGGTTTTTAATGTATGTGACTCATTTGGCTCATAATATGTCGGCCCAAATATAAATTATAATTATAATTAAATAAAATTAAACAATTTAATTTATTATCAATTCAACAATTGATTAATTTATATTTGAAGATCAAGTGCATTGTCTAGTAACGTGTCATGATCCCCTAAATATTAGAAAAGTCATTAATAGTTTGACTTAACCTTTCAGTGACTGGTTTCTCAGTATAATTAATATATTTTCCTCAATAATGTTCTAAATTAACATTAAAGCATGGAGTATATCTGCCATGTTAAATCATGTTTGTTTTCTACATAATAGTCATTGATCGTTTAAATTAGATTTGAAACTCTTTTCAAATCTCATTTCATCTTGGCTAAGAATTTCTCAGTCAATACTATTTGAGAACAAATGAAACATTTTTTCTAATTCACCTAGGGTGATGAATCCTCTCTTGATCACTTATAGTTCATGTTATACCTAATGTCTGCCCCTTCGTTGTCTCGAATAAGATAATACGTAACATTATCAAAGCATAACATTCTTTATATAAGATAACTTAGTGATCTTAAGTTTAAGGATCACTTATACAATCGTCACATGAGCCTTTTCATAGACATAAATGATTTCTCCATATGAAATTCTCATGTGGGTCAATTCAGTGTACATGTCTTATGACAAGCACCTACATATTAGTTTTAGGTATCCCTTATACATCAGCTTATGAGAACAACTGCTTTCTTTTATATGGGAAAAAACATAATATGTATCAGTCTTTACAACTCTAATAAATATCCAATATTTAAGAGAGCATCGATTAGAAACATTTTAGAAAACAATGCTTTGACGCAAGAGGAATCCTATAATTATAAAAACTTTATAATTTTCTTTGCAAAACATTTTTGTCTCATAAACTTTATTTTTACTCTAGATTCATAAATCAAATATTATAATATTCATTAATCTAATACTATATGAATATTAAAGATAAATTAAGCCTTTATTAATAATAAATATGTATTTACATGAATATAATAATACCATGTGTAACCAATTGATTGGTTATAAGGCATATTAAACTAACAATCTATCACTTGCACTAAGACCAATCACTTATGTATCTAATATCATATTGTTTCATGTAGCATTAATGCTTTTACATGGATAGTGACTTATTAAAAGGATTTTTTAGATTTTCTCTGGTGAGTACTTACTCTATCTTTACATTTTTTATTTTATTGATTTATCAAATCAAATGGAATTTTTTAAGTACTTAGTTGGATCATTGATAAGACCTTGATTCTTTTACTTATGAAATGGCTCCATTATTATCACAATACAAGGCAATTAGATCAACAATTCTAAGAATCAACCTAGTTCATTAATAAACTTTTTGATCGAAACAACCTCTTTGTTTCCTCAAATGTGGAAATATAGTCATATTTAGTTGTAGAATCAGTTGTATTCTTTTGTTTAGAACTCTTTCAATTTAAAGCACTACCATTTAGAGTAAAACAAATATTGATTGGTATTCACCATTTTTCTAACATTTCATTGAGAAAATCTTAATTCAAATAGTTTTGAACTTCGAATTTATCTTTTTCATTGATGGATCCTATAACTAAGTATAGGATACAATTGTCATCATATCTCTATCAATCTGTGTCCTAGAACACATATCTTTGAAGGGACGTGTTTCATGCAAAATAGATAAGAATCTAATCTTAGATTCTTACATGCTAAGCTATTTTAGCATCTAGTCTATATGTATGGAGTGAGACAATCTAAGCAACGTTTTAGATCCATCTCTATAGAACTTTATATCCAATATATAGGTTTCTTCTTCCAATTTCTTTATGAGAAAATATTGGATAGCTAAAAATTTACTGATTAAAGTAAAGATATACCATTTCTTAAAAATAATATGTCATCTACGTATAATATTAGAAAAACGACACCACTCCCACTAACCTTTGTAAACACAAAGTTTATCCATATTTTTTATAAAATCAAATCTATTGATTATATAATTAAAATATGATATTCTTGCATTGTACATTTTTACATTACTTTTCATATTAGTCTTTCTTTTAAAGAGACACTTATATCCATTGGGTTTTATCCTTTTAGGTAGATCAATCAAGTTCCAAACTTGGTTAGTACATGAAGTTCATAACTTCAAGTCATTTCTTGGAATAAATATCATATATTACTTCTATGTAATTGATAGGCTCATCAGTTATGAGCAATATGTCATTCACAGCTTCAATAAGAGGTTCTTATCTCATTTATGTATGACATGTCTTATCAAATTTATAGAGATTCTGTGTTTCTTAAGGTTCAGGCTAAACACCTAATGTTTTAGCATTGAGAATATATTTCATATGGATGTAGTGTTCGAAGAGGTGTAAAAAATCTGATTCTCTTTTAGATAATCATTGAAATAGTTGGTCAAATATTAACCACTTAAATCCAATCGAAGTTTTTTAATACTTATTCCAATATGTATTTGAATTTTATTGCAATTTATATTGAACTTGGACATTTTAAACTTAGGTATATACAAACCATTCGTATAATTACCAGATTCATAAAAACTTTATTATTATAAAAGAACAACATTTATCCTAAATAATAAAATGGAAACAATGTTTTAAAATACTGGAACAAAATAACAATTATAAAATTCTAGTATCAGCCCATTAGGCAAAACAAAATAACTAGTTTCTATAGCTAATGCATAACTAGTTTTGATAGCTAATGCAACAACTCTTACTTCATTACTGAGTCGTAAATTCATTTTGCCTTCAACTAATCTTCTACTTTTCTTTAGTTCTTGCATGCAATTGCGAATGTGAAAACCATATTCAGTATCCAATACCTAAGAACTACAATGCAAAGTAGTAAGATAGTTTTCAATTATAAACATACATGAAGTATAAGCTTTATTAAGCTTATATGTCTTTATGATTGTAAGGTGTTCCTTACAATCCCTCCTCGAATGTCCTTCCTTGCCACAATGATGACAAGTGCCCTTGTCTTTCTTGATGCTTCCAGTAGGTTTGTTTGCTTTAAAGATAGTACTTTTATTCTTCTTATCCTTCTTAGACATTCTAGAATATTGAATTAGAAGAACTAGGCTTTTTTCCTTCTTAAGGGCCCCTTCAGTAGTTTTAAACATATTAAGCAATTCTAGCAATGTATTAACTAACTTGTTCATGTGATATTTCATAATGAATTGCAAAAAGCTTTAAGGTAATGAATGCAAATCCAAGTCGACACTTAACTCATAGTCCATAACAAAACTCAATTGACCCAATTTCTCAATATAGCCAATCATTTTCAAAACATGGGTGTTCACTAAAGAACCTTATGTCATCTTGCAGTGGAACAATTCCTTAGAGGTCCATACCTCTCAGTCCTCCTGGTCTCATCAAATAATTCTTTGAGATGCATAATTATATTATGGGCATTCATATTCTCATGTTGTCTTTGAAGTTCAGATGATATACTGGTTAACATCACACATATAATTTGTTCATCGATATCAACATAACACTGGTATTCATTCATAACTTCTTCTTCAGCATCCTCAGCAGGGGCATTCAGAATTGGATTTTCTAGAACATACAACCTTTTTATTTATTTAATAACGATTCTCACATTTTGGTGTCAATTCGAGAAATTTGGTTCAATCAATTTGTTAGCATCAAGTATGTTTTATATGGTTATGTTACTACTTATTTTGATTTACCAACCTATTTATATAAATATAGAGAGTATTAGTTTCATGCATACATATTTAAATTCTAATTTTAGATAAGGTCTTTAATTCTAATTTGGTTTCCCACTATTTTTTTACAAATTAATAGACCTCCCTATTAATTCAATAAATCTTGCTTAGAATTTCCTAGTGGGCTATGATCCCATTTAATTTATCTAACCTTGAGTGACTCAAAAAATCAAAATAAATTAAATTAGATAGATAGCATATTTTATCAATCACATCTCTATGTGACTTCTAGATCAGTTAGATGACA
>Ga0325403_1006104_pt1 | contig 11432 bp, 13 predicted proteins | sample PopdelMetagenome_19_FD_205665 | JGI IMG/M metagenome (GOLD analysis project Ga0325403, IMG submission 205665) | Populus deltoides microbial communities from Bellville, Georgia, United States - Xylem-PdKOR-R4 | ecosystem: Host-associated > Plants > Phyllosphere > Stem > Wood/Secondary xylem...
TCGAGCATCCGATTCAATGAAATTTGACCTGACAGGCTGCCTCGCCGCTCCAAGCACTCCATCACTGGCTACGCGAGTAGGCCGATAAAAGCAGCAACAGATGGACGAGAAGAACCCCATTTCGCCCCTCCCTCTGCGAGTGATGCAAGTAATTTGATTTCACAAACTTTTTGTTGAACTTAAATGACTAGTGCTTAAAGCAAACAACCATTCTTACCCATAAGTTCTATTAGTCAAGACGTGTCAGTGACTATACTTCTTGAATTACGACTCGGTTGATTAAAAAAAAAAAACTTTATTTAAAATTAATTTTTGTTTTATGTTTTTGAATTATTTTGATATATTGATTTCAAAAATAAAATTTTAAAAATAAAAAAATAAATATATTATTTTAATATATTTTTTAACAAAAAAACACCTGTAAAACAACCACTGCCATGTTAAATCTCATCGGTCAAATACCAACTTTGAACTATTTGTAATAACTGCTTTTGGTCTATCGTTGTTGATAATTGTTTTTAACAAGTTGGTCGGAACCTAAACCTACCAGTCAAACAGAAAGTATCCTTGAGCCTGTTTTAGTAAACTGAATGTTTGTCATTTGTTTTGAAGAATTAGTGGCGTAGCAAGGATTCTCGAAACATTTTCGTTTAGATTTCTGCATGTTTGAATTTTACATTATGGTGTGCACAAATGTTAAAGCCTGAGCATAACTAACTGGAGTTGTAAGAATTTAGCTGTGTTGTGGCTTCACAAGACTTTTGCGATGACAACAACAAGCTTCTAAGCTGCATAATTAATCATGGATTTTAGGTTCTATGCAACAGTGGATCATCTGGTTAAGAATGCTTGGACTGCTAGCTGCTCCGTCTTTGCTCTTCTTCCAATGCCAAACGCAATGCCAAAATAATCGTGGATTTTCACGGTTACATTTTTTTTTATTTTGATTCTTATATATATTTTTTGTTAATTATATTTTTTTAGAGTCAAATTAAAACTTAATTACTTCAAATTTATTGATCAAAAATAAAATTAAAAGAAAAAAGAACAAAGTGAAAATAACAAAAAAAAAATACGGTTTTGCAAAAGGGTTAAAAGGTTTATTTTGGTCTTCCTACCTTTTAAATAATAAAATTTTGATCCCTTAATTTTTTAGCAATTTAATTTTGATCTGAAATTTTATTTTTTTTTATAATAATAATAATAATTTTTTTTTTTTTTTAGTAGAGATTACATAGTCATCCCCCTCTCGTTTTCCAACATTTATGGAGCTGACTAATTAATTAAACTGCAATGGAGTGTGGTAAATTAATGGCCCGTGATTGGATTCTCTACTGGATCACTTCTTAGGCTTATATTTATTGGGCTAGGCCCAATGTCGAATGCAGCAAATTTATTCTTATACAAAAGAAAAATGAACCAAATAAACTAAAACAAACGCAGGGCTTGCTAGAGACGGGAGATCTGGAAATATATCCCTTCTGCAATGCCACGTGGCAGCGACCCATTGCCTCTCCCAATTTCATGTGGCCATGCCAGCAAATCAACTGATACTCAAAGCTGCCAAGGCAGAAACAGAGACAGAGAAAGAGAGTTGGAGATAATCAAGGAGTAGAACTGCAAACCAAGAATGGCTGGAATTGCTACTTGTGCTTTAACTCTCTCCTCAAGAAGGTAATATAAGTTGTTCTCACTTTTTGTTAGCACTTTTTTCTACTATCAAATCCTCAGCCTTTTTATTTTTAATTTCTTCAAGAATAGGTAGCATGCATGCTAATATGGTTCACTTTTCCAATAAATGTTTTCAAAAAGAAGCTGTTTTGGTTTGAAAGCTTAAGATTAAGAAGTTTATTGTTGAATTCTAGATGTTGCGTTGATGTGTGGAACATTACAAAACAATCCCAACCTTTCTTATGTTTCACTACTCCTATTTTCCACTTTGGTTTTGAAGATTCATGGGATTTTGGAAAAACATTGAATAATCCTAAGTTTTTTTTTTTTTTTGTCCTCCTCCTTTGGGTTTCCAAGTTTCAACACTACTGCAGCTCAACTATTCAAGTGATCATGTCGCTCTTAGAGACTAAATATAGAGGAAGATTAATAGTCTGTTTGTTTATAGTATATTTTTCTCAAGAGCCGAAGGAGATTTTGGACCTTTTCTTGTATTTTGTAGGTACAAAAAAATTGCCTGAAATAAATGAATGCATGAGTACATGAAAAAAAAAATTCAACATTTATAGAAGTGAAATAGATAATTATGAACACAGGAATGAGGGATTAAGGGTGTGATTTCAGTAATTTCGGGACATCTTGGTTGGAATTTGACACTCATCATAGAAGAACCATCCGGGGAAAACCAAAACGTTGGAGAAATTTTGGAATTAGAGCAGAAGTGAATTTTGTGAATCCAGATGAAGCAAAGAAACTTGTAACGGATGAGGGATATGCTGTGCTTGACGTACGAGACAAAACTCAATATGAACGAGCTCATATAAAATCATGCTATCATGTTCCTCTTTTTATCGAGAATCAAGACAATGACTTTGGTAAAACCTCTTCCTTTGTAGTTTCCATTGCTGATTTATGTTCTTGTTTGTTCATTCCCTTAGAATAATTTTCTGCAGGTACAATAATAAAAAGAACTGTGCACAACAATTTCTCCGGTTTGTTCTTCGGCTTGCCATTTACTAAGCTCAATGATAAATTTGTGGACTCTGTGCAGAGTCAGCTTTCACCTCAAAGTAAACTGTTAATTGTATGTCAGGAAGGATTAAGGTCAGTTATTGTTCTGCCACTGATGCATGACCAAATAACGCAGAAGTATTTTTCAATTGGTATTTGCTCTTGGAATTTTGCTGCATATTTTTATAGTACCAGTTTGAGGGTCCTTGAATTAAGAGATTCAGAGAAGCCGCAATTGTGTTTCGTGTGGAGTTCTGTTATTTGGTTTCCCTTTTTATGATATAGATTTTCATGGAATGCAGCAGTGTAGATAAATAGAAAGGTGTAAATTCTATCAAGGAGTTTAATTCGGTGATATGTCAAGAATATATGACTTTAATATATAGATTGTTTATTTGTTAAGAGCCAAGAAATGTTTAAGAGTGAGCTTTATTTCTTAGAAAGTCTGGAAGATGAAGTTCAAGATTCGATACCACAGTTAGGTCTCCTATAGTTCAATATCTTCAAACAAAACTATTGATAGCACAGGTGAGGAGATGTTTGATTGAAGTTGCTCTAGGAGAGGGGCGTTCGATAAGAAATTAGTAACGGGGAAAAGAGAGATGACAAAATGTTTTCTTGGTTACCTATCTTGGGGTCTGAGGATCCATCATGGCGTAGAAATTAGTTTTTACTCGTAATTTTATCTCTCATTGTGCGTCTTAAGTTCTTATCCCATTATTTTCTATTGAGAGATGGTATCGCTGTTTACCAGTGTAACTTGCAACACCATATCTACTTTCTTATCGCTTCAATTTTTCATGGTTTCACTGTTTTGAACTTGCCTTGCCTGGAAACTATATGACACGACTCAGTTTCCTTTTAATGTCAAGGTCTACGGCTGCAGCCAACAAATTAGAGGCAGCTGGTTTCAATAATGTAGCATGTGTGACATCAGGGCTTCAATCTGTAAAACCAGGTTAAAACTCTGGTGCCAACCCTTCTTTGTCAAGCAGAGCAATTGTAATGTATGCAAAGCAAGGGAAACGAGGGTTTTATATTTATTTTTGTTCAGGAACATTTGATTCTGAAGGTTCTACTGAGTTGCAAGATGCTGGCAAAGCTGGTTTGATCACAATTCAAGGCAAGATCTCAGCAGTACTTGGAACTGTACTTGTCTGTAAGTCCAACAACTTGTAGAGCTTACAAGATGATGTTGTTGAGCCCTTACAGCAATTCCTCCTTTCTGACTATCTAATGCGTATAGGTGCATATCTGTTCATCACCTTCTTCCCAGAGCAAGCAGAAAAGCTGCTTCAACTAGCCCCGTCGAGCTAGTCAGCTAGTCCCTGTGAGCCCAAGTTTTGCAAGTGTAAACGGTGACATGATCCAGGAAATGGAGGCGCTCAATTCCAGCAGCACAATATCCTAATGAACAAGAGAGAGAAGTTAATGACATTGATTCAGGTCGGTGGTCATGTAATTTTTTTAAGATTAAGCACGTCAGAAATTAAGAACCAACAATGAATTTCCAAACCTCGCGGATTTGTTCATCTACCATTCATGAACAGCTTTGATATGAAAATTAGAACGCTGGGCAGTCTTCACAAATTACAGATTGCTCTTTATTATTAAAGGTAAAGGAAAAAGAAAAATAACCTCAAGTTTGATGAGATGGATTGTTTATCCACCTCTCTAAATCTATATCAAGGCCTGGTGTGTATGTATTTAATATTGTGATGTATAATATTTTTTTTAAAAAAAAATACTTGGAAATATATTAAAATAATATATTTTTATATTTTTTAACATAAAATATTATAAAAAAACATTTAAAAAATAACATTTAGAAAGTATTAATTAATTTAATATATTTTTAAGGAAAAAAATAAATTTTAAAAATCATGTTATAATAGAAAAACAAACATTCAAAATAAAGAGGGATACTCTAACAAATTATCTATAAATTGAAGATCATTAAATCCATCAAAAACTATTGTACATTTGCTACTTCTGCCCAGTGAAACACATCCCACAGTAAAAATGTACTCTAGCTGAGAACCAGAACAAAATTGAAGGCATGCTTTCACTTCTTATGAAAGTTCCAATTTTTAACCCGCCAATGTTGCCATATCAACAGTGTCCAAGATCCCGTCTCTTACTCAGCAGCAAACTCAATACCCTCATTCCAAGAAATGACTATGATTTCATATTTCATTTCACATTTCGGTCCATTTATATAAAAACAAAAAATTAATGTTTTTTTATTATGTTGAAATATTCATGTTAAAAAATATATTTTTTTAATATTTTTTTTCAAGTAAAAAAAACTTTGAAAAAAACTTTTATCATAATCTTACAGTCTATATATATTAGAACCAACTAAGCATGATTGTGAACCTAAATCAACAACTATCACAGTAAAATTTCCTTTCCAAAAATTATTACAATTAGATTAGCATAGACAACGCATTTTAGGCACCAATGTTACCGGATAAATGTCCACTCCAAAGAAACAAAGTGCATAGGGTTGATTCTCTGATGCCTCTATCTACTACCAAATAAGGATAAATGTCCACTCCGAATTATCAAAGTGAATAGGGTTGATTCTCTGCTGCCTCTATCTACTACCAGTCGATATACCACTGAAACAGAAACAACACGAAAAAGCTTCCGAAACCATCCTTGATTGCATCCGAAGTAATACTCGATTGCACCACATAATCATCCATCATTTGACATCAATCGCCTTGTAGGCAGTAAAGCTGTCTGACATTTCCTGAAGCTGTAGCATCATAAAGCGATGACAACTCAATATTTTACAATTGTTAGCAGAAATATCTTATAGGTTTGTTTTACTATATATGCATTAAATGTTTTGGATACAGGCAGTTTCACATTAAATAACATACAGTAACAAATGCAGAGTTGCCAAGTATTGTTAGGTTTATAATCTATAAAGGATGAAGTGAGTATTTAGGTCTGGGACAAGCACTTCCCCACTTAACCCCAGGATGAGATACTTCCAATTCTAATTTTCAAGCCTTTTGATGAGATTTCACATAAACCTAATTTGAACTTCAATAACATCATAATCTTATCTTAGATCCCTCGAACAGCAAGATATTCCATTCACCAAACAAACTTGATTGAAAAGTAGACCACATGACTAAAGCAAATACAGTTCCTCAAACTAATAAACCGTGTAAGCTGTAACACTATGAATACTGAAAAATAATAATCTATTATGTTTTATGATCAGAATCAATGAACACAGATATGTAAATGATTAGAATATCTTTGCATCATGTTACAAAGACTGTTAGCATAGATGTGTAAAAAATCATATTCATGAATAAAACTAAATGAAGGAACCAAGATGCTTATATACTTGCATACACCTACTCATATTTGTGTGCGTGCGCGTCTCCATCTATCTGTCTGTGTAGGTCTATTCGTATATGTCAACTTTTGATTTCAGAATATTTGGGAAGTTTATAATGGTTGAATCAAACATATACATTTCTAGCATATTACTATATTAATGAGGAAATAACAAGTATTAAGGTAATTATTACCATATAACCAGTCTTTAAATAACAGGTGGAGTGCACTTGACAATTCTCGCTTTTGATTTTCTTCAAGAGGAGCTTCCCTCAATAATTTTTTAGTCTCTCCCAAATTCTTTTGCTGGAAAAGATAAGAGGCGTTACACATAATCAAACACCAAAAACTAGCAATCGTAATATGTTGGCAAGGGGCAACACAGGCAAAATCCAAACGCATGAACTATAAGCAGCTCTAAAAAAATACAATTGTATAGCCCTCCTATCATCTTATTATAAATGATTCCCCAGGAAAGATCATCCTGTTATAATCAGTTTGAGTGCTAGTCCACGTACATTTCTCTGCTGAGATGCCATGTAAGCCTCGGGCAATTGAAATGGGTTGTCTTTCGTTGACCCTGGGGATTCAGCTCCAAACCAATTGGGAATCTGTTAAATCAGGAAGGGGAAAGAGCGTGTGAATGTTTTCATAAGTAAAATTAACCCAAAAAGAAACATGAAATTCCATATGATGGATGTTCAAAAAGGAAGAGAAAGCGACCCCAGTCAATAATACCCAACCTCCATCCCCAAAAACCCCAGGGGCAAAAAAAAATAAGAAGAAATGAGACAGGTAACAACATAGAATGCAAAAGAAGTAAAAACAATAAATGAAAATTTCAAATAATCTGGACATCAAACTTCACATACTTGCAGAAGATCAAATTAAAAAACGTGAGATTCAACAGAAAATAAATAGTGAAATCAACAAAGGTGTTTAAAACAAACAAACACACCAACTTTCAGTAAATTAACAAGAGAATGTATAAATTATACCAGAAAGTTTGTGAATTGGTCAGGGTCTACCCGTGCAGCTGGTTCAGCTTGAAAATCAGAGACACCAGCAGGGTGGGATAATGAATCATGGGGATCAACCACTCCCAAGGCCAAAGTTTCATCCCATCTGTTGATGGTTGTGTCAATGCCTACATCAGCCATGTGCTCCTCCAACTCTGAATAAAATGTATTATATGGTGCCACCTGATTAAAATTTAACAGAATGCTTATAGTGTTAATCTTCATTAGTACTTGAAAAATATAAGGGAGAAAGGATGTTCAATTATAACCAATGAACTGCTAAATAGGATGCAAAAGTACAGAGGTTTCATTTTTTTCAATAAACAAATCACATCATAGCAGTCTGCATGTGTTCAAGAGTGAGGTTAAAGAGTTCAGCTTGTGCACATCTCCCTTTTGCAGGCCCAAATCTAGCAATAACCAATACAATGAAATACCAGCAAACTGTGAAAGGCTCCAGAACTAAATTAATTTAATCACCAAACTTAAAGAGAATCTAGAAAACCACATTGAGGTCCAATTATGAGTAAATTTTCTTCATGTTCAAAACCAGACATGAAAGGTAAGTGGAAACTTGCATCACCAAGAAACTTCTCTCCTCTGTAAGTGTAATTTACAATGCAGAATATTATAACAGCCATGACAGCTAACAGTTTACAGCACAAAAAGAGGATGGTCAAAAGCTCACCTGTAGCTTATGGTTATCACCAACAATTAGTGGTCGTTGATTTACCCCAAGAAAGAACACACACTCACGACAATTGGCAATGCAGACTCGTTTAGCTGCTGTAATAACATGAACTCGCTCACAATGTTCAATCCTTACAGCCTGTAAAAGACATTGAAAGACATACACGTCATCATTTGTTTACCTAGAAATAACCCACAACCCTCAACATGAGTTGGATGAAGGCACACGCTGCAAGGCTAATCACTCACCAAGAGTAGTGGCTACTAGAAAAAGATACAGCAGTTGAAGGAATGTGGAAAGGTACGCTCTCCATACAGAATATTGACAACTATAGATTCCTTGTTAAATATTATTCACGTAAATATCAAGTGGTACATCAACACATGAAGAGTTAATAAGAACTACAGGTGCTAAATGCAATAGATGATAATGCCATACACACTTGCACATACACTCATAGACAGCAATGTGGTGAAAAATCAATTGTTAAGAAATTTATACCATTCAATTTCTCATTTAACAAAGGAGGTACATTTGGTGACTAAACCGCAAGAGAAAGATTTCCGGCAGATATGAACACTAGGTGACTGAAACAGTCAATACTCACAAAAACCAAGTGTTTGTTACTACCTTGCCAACAGCTCCAAGGACTATAGTAGCATCAGAGCATCCATAAATGGTAGCATATCTCAGAGGTGCTAAGATGTAAAGGATGGAATCATGACAATTCAGAACCTGCAACCACACAACACAGTTAAAATGGCCAAAAAACAATACAACCTTGAAGCAGACAAATTTAAAACTATGCTGCATAGACAAAGCAAGCAAAGAAATGTTCACCAAAACAATGGTCAAGGAAGGGCTCTTTTCTCTTCATGAGATAGTACACATGATAGCATATCAACATTGTATGGTGCAAATTGGTTCAGACAACACATATAAATCTCAGAGAAGCCAGGCATATCCACGACCAGAGTTCATAACCAAATTCACAAAGTCAAATCCCATCAGCATTACAAGCTAATCTAAGTTTTAATGATGTGATTTGCATGTTAACATACCAAGGATTAAACCTGCCATGCATTTTAAGGGAAAAATACATGCTTTTAAGTCCAGCAGAATTGTATTGAACTAGGCTAAAAAATCCAACACATATCCTTAACAATCCCTGTTAGAAGCAATAGCTTCAAATTATGAAATCATAAGTTCACAAAAATGCTATCTGGTTATTTTTATGAAGGAACAGAGATGGAACGATAATATTCATTACAATGCTAACCTTTACAGAAGAAGAACCTTTAAGATCTGATGGTTGCTTTACAAATGATGACTTAGAGATCCCCTCGATAAAACATGAACCCCTAGCACTAGGTGGGGTCTTGATAGAACTTGTACAGGCATCAGTCATGGCTACATCAGAATCAGATGAATTGGCTGGCCCATTTTCTTTGGCAGAAATTCTTTCAGTAATATGTTCCAAAGCAGATGATATATTCTGTGAAATCCAATCATGGACTTGTGTAGCAGGAGCAGGAATGGCAGGCATGTCAGGATCTGAATTGGCAAAAAATGGGGCAGCTTGGCTTAAGGTAACTACTTCAGATCCTTTGTCACCAAAGTGAAGAAGAAATCCAAGGTGCTCGAATCCTTCCATGGACAAAACCTAATAAAGTGCAGTTAAAGTAGTAAATTAAAACCAGATGAAAAAGAAACCAACAAGCAGAAAACAAATTATGAAGACACCAAGAGATCCAAGCATTAATATGTGTCAATAAAATTTCACAAGTTGACCTTAAAACATTTTCCAAATCATATTTATTCTGGAAATATACTTTCATGAGGAGAAAGTTATAATGCCTAGACGATGCGTGCAAAACATATAAATGTTCCTATTTAACCAACTATTGAGAAATATTTTTACAAACCAGAGACTCTTCTCCTTCTCCTTCGCCTTCCCCTTCTCCTTCCACAGGCTCTGCCAAAAGAGAGAGAATGTTAGCCATGTGCTTTTGTAGGTAGGACAACTGATGAGCCTCTTCATCTGCCTGCGACGGCATAAACCGGCGGTTGTTGCTACGCACAAGCTGCAATCAAAGAAACAACAATTAAAAATCAACATAAACAAGTTACAGTCAAAATTTAAACACCAATTTCAAATTTTGGTTGAAGTAGACTACATTATATTCATGCAAACACAACAAACAAAACAAAATTTAATCCATACAATTTGGAGATTTTTCAAATTGGGATTGGTTTGCAGCATTCTAAACATCAAAGGCATTAGCAAAAGTTGACGAATCTAAGATTGCAAACTGTTAGCGAACCTATCCCACATCGAATAAATAAACAATAGATGATTAATATATAAGGCTGAGAATGGACCACCCGCCACAAGGCTTGAGTCTTTTGGATGGAACTCAAACTCAACTGTCTAATTTAGTACAAATAAATATTTAGCGCCAACAACAGATAAACTCTAGTCAACCCACCATAAAAAGCGAATACTAAGAGCGTTCACTGAAGCTGTATACCAGATAGTGTACAAAACCTATCATCTAATCTCTCAAACCAAAAATTCAAAAAACAAGATCATTTTTTGTAGAATCCGAGATAAAAGGGTCAAGAATGGAATCAACATAAATTCATAACTTGCTACATGAACCCGTAGCACTAGGTGAGGTCCGGACTGTATCCTACACAAAAAAAATTAAGAACACATTCTTGATTCCAATGATCATTATGATATGAAATGCATTAACCCTTCCTAAATGTTATCACATTATATAATTGCAAAAGCTTTCCATCCAATTGTTCATAGACACGACAATTACATTCCTAATCAACATAATAATCTTAAAAAACACCAGCATTTCTAAAATTAACCAAATTAATCCCTCTAATTACAAAAACAATACCTGAAGCGGCGATAAAGCCGACAGGTAACCATCAAAAGCTGAAGTCGACGGCCAAACATCAGCAACAGAAGCGGCATCTTTATGCGTTCTCGGCAACAATTTCTTGTAAGACTGAATATATAGAAACAATATCAGATCACGCAGATCGGCACCAGCCGAATCAACCTCATCGGGCCGGGCTTTCACAAGCGGGTCGGAATCAGAGTGCAGAACCGAAGCGAGCGTGTCGAGTATCAGCCTCGCGTGGTCGGTGGAGATCTGGAGAGACTCAGCGAGTAAGGAAGAGTTGACTCGGTTGTGAGTAGAGAGCTGTTGTTTGAGCTGTATTAGGGTTGGGGTCGGGTCAGGGAAGATTAGTTTGGGGATCGGTAAGAGTCCGTGCTCGAATGGCTCCCGGCGTGGGTGGATTAGGGAGCTTGGATTCGGGTTTGGAGTTGGACTTGGAGTTGGACTTGGAGCAGGATTTGTATTCGGGTCGGGCGTGGACGTTGTCTCTGTTGTCATGGTTTGAGAGAGAGAGAGAGAGAGAGAGATTAGTTCCTTCTGTGTGTTTGGAGATCTTTGAGTAACGATGGATGGTGGTTCTGTGAGGGAAAGAAAGAGAGTGAGGGTTGCGGTTCAGTGCGGGTACAAACATGAGGAAAAGCTGCGTGGCGGGATTTTATTTGATGAATCTGACGCTAAGACAATCAGATTGTGACATGTCTAAGAGTTGTTATTTATTTAGTCTTTATTGAGCTTTTAGTTTTTTCAGGAAAAAAA
>Ga0325403_1006106_pt1 | contig 11429 bp, 10 predicted proteins | sample PopdelMetagenome_19_FD_205665 | JGI IMG/M metagenome (GOLD analysis project Ga0325403, IMG submission 205665) | Populus deltoides microbial communities from Bellville, Georgia, United States - Xylem-PdKOR-R4 | ecosystem: Host-associated > Plants > Phyllosphere > Stem > Wood/Secondary xylem...
CATTTTAATTTGAGGCCGCTGTACTTTGACAAACCACCATGAGCATATAAATTCTTATTCTGTTTTTGAGAAACCAACCAGCAAATGGATGCTGTATGCTTACCGATAACTAAAGCACAATTTAATAGATATCAAACGGCATATGCTTACTAACAATAAATGGAACAACCAAGTTCATTCCTATTGATCACATAGTAATGGGCTTTGACATGCATTCATGCACATTCAAGAGAACTCTGAATTTATTTGCATACCACCTACTCAGGAGAGAGCAAGTAAACTTCAGTCCATAAAAATATTTTATGCTTATTTGAATTTCTTGAAAGTGAATGCAAAGGAATTTTCACAATAAAAATAAGTGATAAAATACAACGATTCAGGTGCATCAAGAAGACAGGATGCTCCACATAATTATAGTGATTTTTCTCGAGGCTAAGCTTTTAAAAGCAATCCTTCAGAGAAACTGCATCCTGATCTCTTCAAGTTGCTCTATTCATCTTAATTCAATACAACCTACTAATTTTAGACTCCATTTCTTAAAGTCCTTCATGGTAAGAAGACTGCCCTTGCACGCAGATGACTTTTTTCTAGTGTTCTAGCATTTCCCCAAGTGCACACAACCAGATTCAAATACACAAAACCTAGAATGAATTTTCATTTTCTATAATTTTAAGCAACGTTGAATATAAAAGAAAGTATTGCAATATTGAATACAAAAGAAAGTACTAAAATTTATTCATGCAGTGACTAGAGTTTCAGATCTTGCCTTCTGTATAAAGAACTTCTGCAGAGTACTGTTTCAACTCTCTGGCTTTTCCCAGACACACCTCCATGTCCTTCCAATGTGAAAGCCGAGAATACAAATCAGCTAGGCCATGCCAAACTTCATATTCATTCACTCTATCATCCCCAGCCTGTCATGGAAAGAAAAAAAGGATAAAGATGAATTTAAAATAAGTAAACAGGCTGAATTGTGATAACACTGTACCCTAAAAGCAATTTACTGAGCTAAATTTCATGATGCAACAGTACAAGATCACAAAATGATTATGTGGGTGTGAAAAAAGAAGCAGCTTACCTGAGAAACACTTCTAAGAGGACCAAAAGACTTCCTTTGTGCTTGAACCAATGCCAGAAGGTAGCGGTAAGTTTCAATTGCATCCATGGGCAGAGACTGGGAGGTCTTCAATTTTGCTTTCAGCTTAAGCAATGGTCCTTGCTCCCATTTTGCAGTCTCGTCCAAAGCAGCATCAATTACCACCTCAGCCTCTGAGAATCGCTGCTGAGCAGACAAAATCTGAGCAAGTAACCTCCAGCCTTTTAGCAAAGAGCCACCAGTTGCATCAATGAACCGCTTTGCATAGCGCAGAGCAGTATTCAAATTCCGTTGCTCTGCGTACAGCATTCCCAACTCAAAAAGCAGATCAGGATTGTTTTTCTCCAAAGATATTGCAGCATCCAATAATTTCAAGGCTTCAGACTGAAGACGGGACCTTTCAAAATCAGATGGAGAAGTAGTAGCCTGCTTTCCCGAACAAAGACCTAGCATTCGAATGGCCACACCTTTTAGATGCTCATTGCGCCCTTGAGCATTAGTAATAGCTCTTTGTGCATATCCCACACCCTCTGCAGCAAGATGAGAATCTTCGCTGCAGATCTTGGCAGCCAACAAGAGTGCAATGAGATCATCAGGTTGTTCATGTTTGTGTAGAGACTTCCTCAAAAGGTTTAAAGCTGCTTTGTTCTGTCCTACTGCACTGTAACAAAGAGCTAAAGTATTCCAACGGTCAACACGATGAAACACCCCAGGCATGATCTCCTCAAGTTCCTTTGCCAAAACAGAAGTTTGGCCACATAGAGATAGTGCAAATGTAAGGTGCTCCAAAACTGATGGGTCCCATACAATCTTACCAAGGTAAAATTTCCTAACAAGAATCATCAAGAGTAAAATTGCCTCTTCCAGATTGTGTTTAGGAACATAGGAACTATCAACCTGTGCAGCTAAGCTGGGTGGACCAGCCTCCACTCCACTGTGCATCAAAAACACTGCAAATGCTTTTTGAATCCTTGAACAGTTATCATCGTCAAGGTTCCATTGACTAAGGAGAGCACGTCTGTAAGCAGACATTGCTTCATGATAGCAACCCGCCTGCTTCCAGAGCTCTGGAAGGAGCTCTACAGCTTGACGAACAGTATCTTGCAATCTGTTGTCTACTTGCACATCAGGTATGCCCTGATGGAATATCTTCTCCACAGCATCAAGCACCCTTTTACATTCATGAGCAGCATCTGCAAGATAGCACAAAGCAGGGTTCAAAAGAAAATGGGGCATCCAAAGGTATAAAGTCAGTAAGCCAACAGTCATTATTAATCATTGGAAGATCAGCCTACCATTTAACCTCCCAAGCTTTTGAAGAGATTTCGCTTTCAAGTATATTGCTTCAAGCACCAGGCTAGCAGAATGCTGTGATACTGCATGCTGTGAGTCACCACGAGAACGACCCTTCCTAGAAGGCTGTTTTTCAGAAAAGGATGGTTGCAGTCGCTGTATAGCAACCTGGAGATCAATGCCGTCAAACACATGAAGGGCTGCTTCTACATTTCCTCGTTGATACTCCAACCTTCCAAGAAGGGCTCTTGCTTCCTGCCAAGTTTCATAAACACAGACCATCATATTGCATCTGCACCTCTATTATTTACAAAGTTTGAAAAAAATGTCATTACGCTGCTTCATTTTATATCAATTAATGTATTTCAACATGTAAATATCAGTGATAATTGGTAGGTTGAAAAATCCATTAACAGTTCAATTTTAAGCAAAATAAATTCGAACAGAATCATTTCACAGGTGTGGAATCTAAATACAAAAGGATTATTGACAACCTACAGGTTTAATGGCAAAAGTACTAGTACAATCTATGAAAATTTTATATACAAACAACAATGTTAGAGTTGGAATAGACTGAGCAATCTGACCCTGGATCATATCTGTGTTCTGCTTATTTTGCATAGAAAAACAGGTTAAAATACAATAGCAACATCAAGATTAGCATGCAGCATAACATAAAAGGCACATGCAGTTGGTCACAGTAAACACATACGATAACAGTGAAGTTTCCATGGAGGAATAGCACATTAAGTTGAAAAAAATAACGCCTGAAAGAAAGAGTTCCAAAATCAGAGAAATCAGTAGAATTGAAAATGAAAGTCACGAGGTATGAGCAATCTGTTCTGGAAAATATGAGAAGAATAATTGACATTTTACCCAAACTCCTAAAATTATAGGGGGAAAATGGGCCATAAAGAGCACACTTACAGGGGGGAAAAGGAATATATTTGTCAACAGAAACAACACGAGTGGTATTTGAAGGTATAATAGAAATGGTAAAAAGCACATGGGTCCCGGGGCATGACGATTTTTTAGAGAAAAATGAGTATCTTTAAAACTAAGTGCAAGAGCTATCATCCTTGTGCTAAAGCCAGTAGGTTCAGCAGAATCAACTACTTTGAAATAGAAACCTTCATGGAAGTACTTAACAGGTAAAGATTAGCCTTCTGAAAAAGTCCATTCTCTGGAATACCCTTGTGGATACCAAAATTACTCATTACCTGTGTAATAGATCATTCATGTCTTTCGTTTCTTAAACATTATTTAAATGCATGAGAAATGACACTGGGTGAAGTAGGAAGATCAAACATCATTCCCAACACATTCAACCTCAATCTTGAAAAAGAAAAATAATAAAAAGAGCTTTAATTTATGAAGCTATTTAATACACTCTTCCCTTCAGTTAAATTGCACAAGCTAAAGAAAAGAATAATCCAATAATTCATTCCGATAACAATAAATTAATAACAGCACCTTAAGATTAAAATTAAGGACTCAACCTCAAAATTTAGCGATAACCCTTCACGTAAGGAAGACTCTGCCTCTTGAATATTTCCCTCATCAAGCTTTGCTTCAACTTCACTAGTTTTCATGCAAATCCCATTTGCCCAAACTTCTCGAGAAGGTGTCTGATCCTCATACTCACTGGAATCAGCAGATTGGCTCCTTACCATCTCTGCTCCCTATCCCTTTTCTTCATAAATTTCACCCCTTTATATCTCTTCAATACCTAAAAAACTTTCCTAAAGAATCAATGCCTGCTGCAAACAAAATACAAAATGCACCTCATTCATTCACTTTAAACCGAAAACAACAATAATAGATTACAAAACAAACAGTGAAGAAATGCCAAAACAGAGAAAAAAAGGAAGCAACAGTGAACAAAAAAAGGAAGAAATTTAGGATCTTTAAATGGAAGCGATCGTTTCTTTCCTTGGGACCCCACACCATCAAATCCAAAGATTCAAACTTTAGACAATTCCTATCATTCTCGCACCACATTTTCCTTCCCGTCATCAGAACCTCAATCTTTAAGTCATATTCACATAAATAAACAAAAAACATTAAAAAAATGAAAATGAAAATGTGAATATTTAGATCCAAATTCATTCAAATAAGTGACAAAAACACACCCTTCGGATTTTTTATATTTATAGCCAACGAAAAAAGGAACAAAGAAATCATCAATCGACATCATTGTTGTGGGGTCCTAAAGCCTACTCAAAAGTTCCAAGCAAGGACATTCCACGCCGATATCCACTCTTTCCTTCACAAAAAAACAAGGATGACAGGAACTGACCTGCGAATTTGAGCAATGAGGAAGAGAAAATTAAGGTCGAATGTGACCGGAGACTGGTTGAACCGATTGTAGATCAACGGCAACGACAATGTAGAGAAACAGACAGACGGACAGAGGGAGAGAGGTTGGATCTGAATTTGTGAAAGCAATTTAATTAAGAAAAATAAATTCTTCTTATTATTTTTTTGGTGTTATGTTTGACAGGAGAAACAGAGGAATAACGTTAATTAAAGTGTAAAATCGTATTTTGCGGAGCATTCGGATCCGTCCTCGTGGTCCACTCCATTTCCATGATTGTCATTTTCTTTTTTATCTTTTTTTCCTTAGATATAAAATTATCCTATGGGTTAACATTGATTAGGCGACTAAAAAATAAATTTAATCACTATGAAGAACATATTTAATTCTTGTTCAATCTAGGAAGGGGTAAGTTTTTCTTCTGAGGCAAAAAAATCCGGTATGGTTCTGTGGTAGTGACATGGTAAGTGGTAATAATAACTGCAGTAAAAACATTATTACCGTTAATTAAAATAATTTAATCAGTTCAGTCATACGGATTCGTGGAGGAAAACAAATACTTTTTTTTTTAATTTTTATCTGTTTGGAATTGTGATTGTAATTGCTTTTTAAAATAATTTTTAAATTAAAATATATTAAAATAATATATTTTTATTTTTTTAAAATTATTTTTAAAATCAACGCATCAAAACGATCCAAAACATATAAAAAAATTAATTTTTAAGACAAATAATTATTTTTTAATAAATTTTATTTTTAGAAACGCGGGTACAACCGCGTTTCTAAACACTCATGTTGGTTAAAGCCTGCTTACATGAGTACTCAAACTTTAAATTCTTTGCGATTACATTCTTATCCTTTCATTTATAATAGTTGTTTAACAAAACATTAGCAGGCTGTTAGAAACCTTGCAATTAAATTCAATTTTGAAGGTTAAAACAATTTTTATATTTGAAATCATTTCAAGAGTATTAATTTGAATTTCAAATGAAATTCAAATCATAAAAAATAAGCAAAAGCAAATCAAATGAAATCTTAATTGTTTATAATACTCTAAAAATACTCGTTCATAATCCCTCTTTGCTTATCTTTGCCCTGACTTCCCGACCTCCATATTGGTTTTTTTGGCGTTAATTTTGCTGTTGAAGATTGGTTAAGATGGGCCAATATTGATGAGTTTCCTTATTTCCTGGACTTTTAAGGTTTCTTTCGACCTCATGTCTCCGTCGTGTCGTGTACATATACTTGCTAGATTTGTTTTTTTCTTGCATGAGAAAATGAGCATCAAGGTGAAAAGGAGTTGATATTGATTTTATATGGGATGTTTGAGGTCATGGGTTTGTCGTTGAAGATAGTATGGTAAATACTAAGTTTGATTTATGGGTTTTGGAGAGATGATTTGGGTTAAGATTCATGAAACTCATTTGGTAAATATTGGTTTGATAAACTTTATTTAAAAAGATTGATGTTTTAAGCTATGATTTGATACAAGAATTCCCGAGTTTAGTAAATAAATGTATAATATAGAAGAAAAGAAGTGGTTTTGGTTATGGTAGCACCTGACTTACACCAACAAAAAAAAAAAAATTATGGTATTCAACAGATAACTAATGATATTTTATTAATTATTTTCTAAATTTATTTTGAGAAAAGAAATACATAAAAAAATAATAAAACCAATAAACTACTAAAAATATAAAAATATTTTCATTTAAAATTTTTCTTTTTCACTTGTATGTAATTTTTTAGCAAATATATATTTTCTTTTTTTTTTTCAAAAAATATTAGAGAAATAATTAATATGGGATGCTATTTATATTTTCTTTATAATACTTGTATTTTATGTTATTTTAAATAAATATAAGGATTCTCGTAACAAAAAAAAATATTTATATAACAATAATGATTTTTAAATTGAAGGTAAAATAATCAAGTTTCTACTAATATTTTAAAGAGTGTAATTGAATTTAATTATATAATTTAATATTTATTTTAAATATAATAATTATAATATATTATCACTTCAATTCAATTTAATAACCTATTAAATCTCTAATTACAAGACTCAGCCTATAGATCTATTTAATGAACTACCTAACCTGTACCAAGTCATTGAAAAAATCTTCTTTATTTTTTACAAAAACAATGTAATTTTATATCTTGAAAACAAAAACAAAATTTAAGTTAATTCAAATCAGCTGGGACTTGGAACCCTTTTGGTAACATGAGTGCCTTGCGTTTGTCGAAGTTTCGAATTTATTTGTATTTAAAAATATTTTTTTTATTTTTAAATTGTATTAATATATCAATGTTAAAAATAAATTTTTAAAAATAATAATAATAAATTACTTCAATACATTTAAAAAAAAATATTTTAAAAAACAACAAACGACACTATAATATCAAAGATTACCTTGAATTTTAGCTCCATCTTATAATTATGATGAAGCACGGGAAGAGAATTCATATAAACATCAACTTTAATCTATATCAATGATAATGTAATGGGGCTTTAATCTTCTACTACATCACAAGCAATTTATAACATCAAATAGCATTTTGCATGCGTTGCGGCAGGAACTACCATTACACCCTGACATTTTTTTTTTAAAAAAAAGATTATTATAATTTTTCTTAATTTATGCTGCGCGTTCAAAATTAATTTAAATTCAATGACGATGTAGCTTGTTTTCAGTACCAAGGAGCATGTAGTATTATTATTGACTTGGTACATGAAAATACGAGCCACAATTGTAACAGTTCAGAACGTAATGAACTGCTGGAACAAAACAAGTCTATCCAGCCATATTCTCAGTTAATTTTACATGGGTTGGGCTCAGGATGTCTTAAAATCACTCCATTGTTGGATTTTGAAAAGCAGAAAGAGAAACAAAAAGGAAAAGTGGGAATCTATGGAAATGTCTGTAAGATACTCTGGTTAGTCTTTATTTTCTCCAGACATGTCTCTATCTCTTCTCATTTGTATCTGTTCATTTTATCGTCAGACACCGACGAAATGCAACCTAAATGGTATCCACCAAGCTGGAGAACTCTTCGTTAGCTGAAACGTTCAAACGTTCTGCTGCTTTTTCAACCTGTGAATGCATTTTTAACAACAATGACAATGAATCCCGATTCAATCCAACGTAGAAGGGGAAAAAAAAGTAATTGACACCACATGAATTAAATTACCTCAGCATTCCAGTTTGTTCTGACAGTAAGCATAATTAAAGTTACTGTTTGCAAGAAAACTCCAGTGATCATTCCCGACCAAATCCCCTGAAACAAGTTAACATGGATTTATCTGAATTCTCTTCTGTAAGCAAGATTTCAGGACAATCAATCGCTGGATTCAGTCCAGTGACCTCTCCGTCCCTCGATAAGAAGATGGTCTCGGGCTCAAATTAATCCAAAGAAGGAAAAAGTAGTGCACGGGAGAGAAACTTACAACAACTCCTAAACTGGTTTTGAAGCCAAGAACACATCCAATTGGGAGACCAATTACATAATACGTGGCTAGGTTAACATAAGCTACAATAGCTTGCCATCCACTCCCAATGGCCACACCTGAAATTCAACAAGAAAATGATTAGTCTATTCTTCCTTGTAGTTATAGCTCGTAACAGGAGTTGATGCATAAAATGTAACATTCTGACCTGAGAGTATAGGCTGAATGCCATTTAAAAAAACGGAGATGGCAAGCAGGGGAGTCAAATCAGAAACTGCATCTATAACCGCAGTGTCACTTGTAAAGAGTTTGCTTAATCCAACTCGAAAACTCAGAACGATTGCACTGAAAATTATACTAATAATTATGCTAGTGGCATTCACCACTATCACCGAGAATTTCGCTACTTTCGGATGACCTGCTCCAAGCTCATTGCCTATTCGAACGCTGCAATTCAACTCAAAAAACTCGTTGGTTTGAAATAGACGGTACGCATTTTCTTAGTATTCTAGCCATCTTATCTGTTTATGCTTTTTTATTCAATGCGGGAAGGTAGCTCAGGACAACGGAAATAAACTGAATGGATTGAATTGAATCAAAGTATATACGCCTTGATTAATGAGAGTGGAAGCGTATGAGTTGTTGACAAACCTGGTAGCAGCACTTAGGCCTAGCATAAATTGCATGTCCCAGTTCAAGTAGTTCATGCTGGGGATATTTCTATTTCAAGTTAGAACTTGTAAAAAAGAATGACATTGTGCAAGTGGGAAATGAAGATGCTAGCAGTTGGCATACCAAATAGAAATAGAGTCCAGTGATATTGTTGGATTAGGGAGAAGTCCTGATATAAGCACCAGTCCTTGGCTGTACCATATCTCCAAACTGCATTATCAATGAAGTATCAATATCCAAAGTAATTAGAATGTAGAAATCAGTACTAAACCATGAAGTGTTGTGAATCTTTTATATACCAAAGCATGACAGCAGAGGAGACTGTAAGCTTAAAATAAGGCCATATTCCTGTGAAAGCACTGATAGACAAGCCAGTCCAGGTTTCCTTGCAAGATGGGCTCAGGACAATGTAAAGCGCATTTATGATGACAAACAACCACCAAGAGAAACTCAGTGTTAGAGCTGCTCCTAGGAGACCGTATTCCAGCACATAAACAACGATCCACGAAAGAAGAATGTGGAGCAGGAATACCCCTACAGACATGTATGCTAGAGGGTTTACTATGTTCTGAGCTTGGAGAAACCTCTGCATAGGGCAGCTTAATGCGAATGCATATAGCTGAGGTATCAGGCCACGAGCGAAAATCTGGCCCTGCTCTGCTATGCTGTCAGATTGCCCTATACCTCGCAGCACTGGTCCCGAAAACCAATAAAGGAATGTGAGGAGGAAAGCTGCTCCCAAGTGCAATATAATTGCTTTTTGGCAAATGATGCCCATTGAAGAGTACTTTTTGGCTCCATAGGCTTGGCCACAGACAGTTTGCACGGCACTGGCCATTCCCAACTGTTTATTATTAGTAAAGTTAGAAGGTTATAAAGCATGATTACAACTTATATAGAACTTATTGAAAGTAGCAATTAAACTTGTTGAAAGAAGCAATTAAGCTTTGTATCTTTATTTTATTCTTAATTAATTCAGTTGCATATAAAAGTATCATCCAAATAGTATATATATAAAAAATCAATCTCAATTCAAAAATTTAAGTCCCCGGAAGAGGATCTAAGAGTACACTTCAACCAGAAATAAGATTTTCATTTGAATGTCACATAAAGTAACGAAGACAAGACATACCATTATTCCATAAGCAAGACCCTGAATCCCTACATTGGCAATAGATGCCCCAGCAAGCTCTAATGCACCCAAATGCCCTGAAAACATCTGGGTCACGAAACTAAGCATGAAAGTGGCCACGGAAACAATGATAGATGAGCCAGATAGGAGCCAAAGGACCCTTGACTCCCATGCAACAAGACGCGGCCACCATCGGAAAGGCACAGGCCCGTGCTCCAAGAATTCTTCAATTGCACCAGATGACAAATCTGGAAGACGGGAGTCGGGTCCAATTAACAATGGTCGATACCCTGATTCTTCGCCCATGTTGGTTAATTGTGCCAGAACTGCTAGCAGAGTAATTGTTAGAAGGGTTTGTCAGTTTATATATAATTATAGCTAGCATATGTCTTGCAGCCTTCGCTATATACTTGTCTGATGAAATTCTTAACTACCATTCTAATATTGAACGCAGACTTGCCTGGAGAAGAGTAGCTCAAGCTAACCCATTTCATGCCTTGCCACCTGATTTCAACTCTGAGTGGAAATCCATTAACAACTTTCTTATATTGAAATTCCGAATGTGGCACGCATACTATTCTACCACGTCACTGTCAGTCTGTCACCCTCTGAATTTCAAGAATCTGTCAGCATCCCAAGAACCCTCTTTATTTATCATTGCAGGATGTCATCTAGTCCTGTCCTGTCCTGTATGTTCAACCAACAATATTTTTAAACGATGATGAGGAAATCCAGTATAGGTGTGGAGAAAGCAAGTGGGACCGGGCCCTGACCAAGAATATTTTTTAAATGGAATGGTATTGTGAACTTTGGTGGGAGGCAGGAAACGGCAAACGCAGGGGCTTTCCCATAAGTTTTCACGGTACCTGCGACGTGGTAGGTCAAAGCACGTGCGTGCACCTAATCTTCATTCCAGCACAAGTTGGAACGCCAGAGGGATCCAAGTATCAACCCTTCGCCACCTTGTGGTCATACTTTTAGCTACTAAGTTGACCCGTGCTTTTGCTGAAGGATTAAAAGGATTTTTTTTTTCTTCCACAGAAAAGGAAAGTGTGGACCTTGTGAACCTGTTTTCCAGCATTTTTTTTAATTTATGAATTGAAAATTGATACATGTGTTTAATAACATAAATAAAAGATTATATTTATTAATAAATATTTTTAAAAAATATCAATGCTAATTAAAAACTAAGTCATGAAGTTGATGAATGAATTCTGATTAAGATATCTAATTCCATGTCACAAGAAACCTTTAAAATTTTATTATTTTATTATATGAAAATATTTTTTTCTGTAAAAGAGTGATAATTTAAATTCTATTGAAATAAGATAATTTACTAGTAAAATATCCTTTTGTCATTAATACTTTTTTCTATAAAAAAATATATAACATTTTTGTTCTATATTTTTTATTTAATAAAATAAAAAGCAATCAAAATAAATATAAAAAATGAGTGATTTAAAAATAAGGA
>Ga0325403_1006108_pt1 | contig 11429 bp, 8 predicted proteins | sample PopdelMetagenome_19_FD_205665 | JGI IMG/M metagenome (GOLD analysis project Ga0325403, IMG submission 205665) | Populus deltoides microbial communities from Bellville, Georgia, United States - Xylem-PdKOR-R4 | ecosystem: Host-associated > Plants > Phyllosphere > Stem > Wood/Secondary xylem...
AAAGCTATCTTATATTATCAGATCTGTTATTATAAAACATGCTCTAGTTAAGGAGTTATTGATACTTCAAGTGCAAAATGATGATATAAAACCTTGATAAAAATGCACTTTTAAGTACTAATCAGTTATACAAGGAACTAAAAAATTGCATATTTTAAACTTTATGAACAGTCACATCCCAATCATGACAAGTATCTCAACAAAAAACTTGATATGTACGAGGCAATGACAATTGTTGTTGGAAAAGACATGGCAACCGGAAATTATGCCAAATCATATGCTGATGTCAACTTGGAAGAGAACACTGAATATCAATCAATTTCAATTGAAAATGAAGGGGAATATGAAGAAACTTCTACGGGAAAAGAGACATCTTGCTCTAGTACATAAAAGAGGCAACATAGGAAGAGAAATTGCATGTATGAAGATGCTGGTGTTGAAAAGTTGTCTAAACAGATTGGAGATGTAGCATTTGCAATTCAAAGCCTCAGCAAAAATCAACTTGATGTTAATGTGCTGTATATAGAAGAATAAAAATTGAAGGCTTTGATGAGATCACTATTGAGGATGCATTTGATCACTTGGTCCAAAATAAAATATTGGCAAAAGCATTTATGCCAAGAAATGCTAATTTGAGGAAAAGTTAGGTTCATAATTTTGTGAAAGTATATGTTTGTTATTTGATATGTTACAAACCCTGCTTGTTAAGATGATTTGACTATGATAAGAAAGTATATGTTTGTTATTTGATATGTTACAAACCCTGCTTGTTAAGATGATTTGACTATGATAAGAAAGTATATTTTTGTTATTTGACAAGTATGTTTACTTGTTTAATTCGGTCTAGCATGTTTATATTTGTTAATTTAAACTAATATGTATGTATATGACATCAAAACTTAGTATTTATGCATGACTATGTTTGATGTTAGATATTTATATTTATTTCTTGATGCTTATTTGATATATATTAAAGGGATAATTGCTTATACCCGTTAAAAAAAAATCTTTATCCAAAAAACCCATCAAAATATTTTTGTATTTATTTATCTTTTTAAAAAATCTTCATAAAAAAAAACCCAAATACCTAACTCTTACCATAAACTAATTTGGCTTTCTTTATATGAAAAAAAAAACTTATTTTAAGCTTTTAAAATTGAAAAAAAATAGGTTTTACTTAAAAAATATTTCACAAGGTTATTTGTCTATAATATGATATGACATATATAGTTATTTTTATAAAATAAGCTATATATGAATATAGGATATAATAAAAAAAATTCATCATTATACTTTTTAGATTTCATCTTTTATTGTAAGTGATTAAATATTATATTAAATATTTTATATATATTAGATAAACTTGAAAAAAAATTAATTCATTAATAAATTATTTTCCAGTATATTTTTCATAACATAACCAAATACTGGAAAGTGTTTTCCAGTTTATTTTCCATAACACTACCAAACATCGAAAAATAATTCACTTTTCAGGAATTCACTTTCCTCGAAATTCACTTTCCAAAAGGAAACAACTTTCCTGCAAACAAACGGAATCCAGGCAAGTTTTCACTTTCCCTTGTTTTGCAATTTTAATTACCTCCTTACTGTGCAAAGCGTGCATTACCTATGTCGTTTGGTCGACTTGACCTTTGTTTTTAACAGTCCTTGCTAAACGAGTTAAAAACTTCAAACGAAAGAATGTAGAGCTACAAACATCCAAATTGAGTAAGGTTAAATTCAAATAAAAGGTGTGCATTCTTTTTACCAACTTTAGGTGGTCTCAAGTGACATTGACATCAAAATTACTCTGACGAGGCCTTCAAAGTAGGCAACCCAGTCAATTCTGACAGTTTTGATTGATCGAGTTGGTAACTTGAAACGAATGAATATGAAGCTACAGACGTCCAAATTGAGCATTGTTGGATTTAAATGAAAGATGTGTACTCTTTCTACCAACTTCAAGTCATTTCAGGTGATGATGACATCAAGATTGCTTCGACGAAGCCTAAAAAATAGACAACTTAGTCAACCAAGGCTGAAACATAATTATTGAAAAAAAACCAATTTTTTTATGTGTTCACACTCAAAGGCTTCTCATGGTTTTTATCAAGGGTTCACAACCCTTCCTTTTAGATTAAAAGGTTAAGAATGAATTCAGAATCCCCAAAAACCACATAAATACCCCCCGGATCAAAGGGAAGAGGAGAAAAAAAAAGAGAAGAGGAGAAAATGATAAGAAAAAAAAATATTAATCTGTTAACATAATAAAAAAGGGCCTAGAAACCTAAGAAAAAGTTTTTCCTAAGCTTGGAAAGGATAACAAGTTGGGGGAAAAACAAAAAGAGAAAGTAGTTGTTCTAGGTATTCTTTTAATCCAAAAGTAGGCCCTTGTGGCTTGTTTTAGTTGATTTTTTATTCATTTTCATTTTATACTTATGTTTACAAGTATAAAAAAGAGGTTTGAGATGCTTAACAAATAATGTTGCGTTCACATCTTTGTTGATGTGTTTTTCATTTAATGATGTTATTTTTAAAGTTTTTGTGTGTGTATATATATATATATATGTTATTTAAGTTTGTTTCTGACATATAATGTTGTTTTAATTTATGTTTTTTTTTACTTAACTGATGCATGTTAATACAATGATGTTTATCTAGGCTTTGTTATGTCTATTCATGCATAAAATGGATTCAGAAAGTCAATTTTAAATTCATGTTGCATGAACATATAAGTTGTGTTAAGTTGTTTTTTTTTTTATTTGGTACTTTAAGCTTGATTTTTTTGTTTTGATGTTTTTTATTAGTGTTTTAGATTCAAATATGTTTGTGTATGTTAGTGTGAGTTATTGGGATAAAGAAAGCATGTTTTGAAATCCACAAATGCTCATTTCTGGGTTGGAAAGTCTCATTTGCTAGGTTTTTATTATGTCTTTGGGCACTGTTTTTCGTGTTCTTGGGAAGCACATTGACATAAACCCTTGATTTGGACAACTTTTAGTCTATTTATTTGGACATGATTAACAAATAATCTAGTATTTATTTGCATCAATAACATGTTTACAATTGATTTTAATCCTTTGATTTTGATTTTGATTTTGAATCGAAACTCATTTTGACAAAATCATGCATTTTAAGTGAAAATTAAAGTGATTGGATACTAGATTATTGTTCTTTGCATGATTTCTAACATGTATGTGCTTTTGTTTTGATCAAATCTGGTCTGTATCGGGTTACATGTTGCTGAGTTTCATTTCGGTTTCTGGATGTTCTTCGTGTTCTTCCCAAGAACATTGCCTTAATTACATTATTTGGATCGATTTTGGTCTATTTCTTTGCCCAATATACTTCTTTGGACATGATTAACAAGTAATCTAATGTTTATTTGCATCAATAACATGTTTGTAATAAATTTTAAGCCTTGATTTTTAGTTTCGAACCGAAACCCATTTTGATAAAATCATGAATTTTAAGTGAAAATTAAAGAGATTGAATGCTAGATTATTGTTCCTTGCATGATTTTGAATATGTATATACTTTTGTTTTGATCAAATCTAGTTTATGTTGGATTCCATGTTGCTTGGTTTTCATTTCGGTTCCTAGGTTGTTTTTCATTTGTTCTTTATTTTTTGTGCGTTTGATCTGTTTTATTCAAGTCTTTTTTGAGTTTTTGTATTTTTAGCAATTTTAATCTATTTTTTACTTTGTTTTTTTATGAAACAAGGATTTTTTTGATCAGTTTACAGTTGAACTAAAGATTTCTGGTCAACCCAATTGAGTCAACTTTGTTGGGTCGACCCGATTAGGCCTGGTAAAAAAAATCTAGGTCAAAGGGTTTAAGAGTGTGTTTTGCATATACTCTTTAGAACTATTTTGGTTAGTTTTATTACAAAAAATGAGTTTTTATACCAAACAAAGCTAAAAAACTTGTATATATATATATGGCAAAAATATCCTAAATTTATTCGAGCATCTCTTTTTAAAAAAATTTAAACACTTTGGCATTTTTGTTTTCAATATATTGCATGAATTGTACAATAAGTTTGTAAAATTCCAAATGATTTTGACTTATATTTAAAAACAAATTAAAAATTATTTTGGCAAGAAAATACTATTCACTTTTAATATAAGGATAAAAAACCTAAAAGGTGTTAATATCTAAAATATTATTAGAGATAATAATTATACTATTTACTTTTAATATAAGGATAAAAAAAACCTAAAATTGGTTAATATTCAAAATATTATTAGGGATAAAAATTTTATTACTTGTTTTAATATAAGGATAAAAAACTTGTTTGTGACTAATATCCAAAATATTATTGTGAATAATGCAACTCATTCACTTCTAATATAAGGATAAAATCCGCAAGGAATTTTATCTCAAATATTTGGAAGGATGCAGTAGCAAAATTCCAATTTTTACCCCAAAAAATGACCTTAACAATAATTAAGGATATTTCACCTTTCTAGATCAAGTTCTTGACCTAGAAAACTAGGGTTTGTTCATCGTAGCAATCCTGTCATAGTAAGCCGGTAAAGATAAGTATCATTAGACCATAGCAAACAATAAAAAACAATGCAGTTTATCTTAGGTAAGACGTACCAGGGGTGCTAATACCTTTTCTTTACATAATCAATCCCTTTACCCGAACTTTGAGACCAATTAGGGTTCCTAACAACCAAAATATTAAATGATGACTCTCATTCTCCTTTTTACGTTAATAAAAGACCATAATTTCTTGTCCTTTCCACTCACATTATTCTCGACTATCCCGACCCAGAAGGATGATCGTCGTGATGCCACACACATACAACAAGACTCATCAACTTAATTATTTAAAAAACATAAACAAAGAATGTTAAAGGAAAAAAAGAAACAAAACGCAAACCATAAAGGAAAAATGCATTAGGTTTCACTAAGACTAACATTATTTAAAACCATGATATTATGATACATATCAAAATTTAAGCACAACATAAATCAAAGAAACTCAAAAGGAATAAAATGATAGATTTATACCTTGATGAAGGTTGTTGTTGCTGTTGTGAAATGGAAGATGTTGTTTTGAGATTTACAGCCTCAAAACGACAAAGTTTAGAGTTGGGCCCTTCAAAAAAGTTTTATATATTGTTCAAAGCTTTTTGATTCATCTAAGATTGCTTTAATATTACTTCGATAACTCCAATTATAGGTTGAAAAATAAAATAAGATCTAAGTTGAGCTTTTAGACAGATTCAAACTTTTTTATTTCTTATTGTTTTGAACTTTAAAATTGAAGAAATGGGTTTTGGAATGTGCATAAAAGACTTAGGCCTACATCCTAACTTTATCACAAGTCAAATAACACCAGAACAGGTGTATATAGCCTAAGTTAAAATTAAAACCAAATAGTGTTATGGTTTGACTATTTTTATTACTTTGGTATTTTTCTAAAAAAAAAGAAAAAGAAAACTAATTATAAGGAGCAAATGTTCATTTAGATTCATCAATATCCTAACCATGCCAATTATTCAAAGGAGCATGTAATAAAGAAGTTCTCTCATTTATCAAAAACAACTTTTGAGAGATGAAAAAGGCCTTCCTAAGATGGGTGTTTGATTCATGATATTTTAAATCATAAAGCATGGGGGGCCACCACCACATTAGCATGCCAACACACACATTTCATAAGAGACATGAGAAATAATATTTTAGGTTGAAATAACACACAAATATTTTTAGAATTATATATATATATATTTCTAAAAATTCCATGGTTTCTTAATAAATAAATAAAACTTTTCCTTCCAAACACACGGTAAAATAATGTTCATCATTGTCATTTTCAAAAATAATATTAAAAAAAGTAAAAGAGTTTTCTTTCTCCTGGGTTGTTTTTTATAGCAAACCTAAAGTTTGTTCAAATCTTGTAAACCTCTTCTCGGTCGGTGTTACTATATCATTCTGTATACTCTGTTGTGAGTTAATTTTTTTTATGTTAAAAAAATCTAGATATTACTAATATATTTTACAATAAAAAATAACTTGGTCGTTTGAGGATTGATTTGATGTAATTCGATCAATTTGATAAATTTAAAGACACTTGGACAACCATTAAAAACATAATTTTAAAATAATAATACAAAAATATATTGAATCAACTCAGATCAACTCAAGTTAACCTGTAAAATCTATAACCCGGATTATGAGACTAAGATAATCCTATAGAAAGCAAATCAAAACAAATTATGAAACTCAATTCCTAATCAAACCAATATTGAAGGATAAAAAAAAATCACTTAAAACAAAAGACCGAAAAACAAACAACTTGAGTCAATCAAGGTTAAGTTGTCAAAGTCGCAACTTGGGTCATGTGACTGTGATAACCTCATGAAAAGCAAATCAAAACAAATTATGAATCTCAATTATCAATTATTTTAATGTTGAAGAATGTAATTTGAAAAAAGAATTCAATTAAAAAATGTTAAAAATTATCCAATTCAAACCGGGTTAACCCGCCAAATTTAGAATCCATGTAATGAGATTGAGATAACCTTATAGAATGTAAACAAAAAAAATTATGAAGTCTAATTCTAAATCAACAAAATATTAAAGGATAAAATTGAAAAAAAAATCAACTAAAAAAAGAACAAAAAAACCGAGTTAATCCATGACCAAAGTTATGAGACGGGATAAACAAATCCAATTTTGAAGGATAAAAAAAAAAACTCAAGTCAACCTGGGTTAACTAGCCAATTCCATGATCCAGATAATGAGACTGGGATAACCTTATAAAAAAACAAAAATAAATAAAAAAATTATCAAGCTTAATTATAAAATCAACCAAATATTAAAGGATTAAATTAAGAAAATGTCAACTTAAAAAAGGACATAAAAAATAAAGTTAACTCTGCAAATCCACAACTCAGGTCATGAGACCGAGATAAGAAAATTCAATATTGAATGATGAAATTGGAAAAAAAAATAAATATTAAAAAACTAAAAAAAAAGCAAAAATAACTCGAGTTAACTCGGATTAACCTGTCAAACCCGTGACCCAAATAATGAGATCGAGATAACCTTAGAGAAAGCTAACAAAAAAAAAAATGAAACCTAATTTTAAATCAATCAAATATTGAAAGATAAAACTAAAAAAAAATAATCAACTAAAAAAGAAAAAATTAAAAATAATTTCAGCTATGAGACCGAGATAAACAAAATCAATTTTGAATGATAAAATTAAAAAAAATAAAAATAATGACTCGAGTCAATTTATGTTAACTTGTTGAACTCATGATTCAAGTAATAAGATCAAGACAACTTTATAGAAATAAAATTTTTTTTATCGAAGTCTAAGTCCAAAGCAACTAAATAATTAAGAATGGAATTGAGAGAAAAAATAACTAAAATAGATATAAAAAAATTTGAGTTAATTTTTTAAATATGTGATCCAAGTTATGAAACCGAGATAAACAAATATAATATTAAATAATAAAATTAAAAAAAATATTATTCAAATATACAATAATATGCAAGGAGAGCCCTCCTCAATTAGTTTATGTTACTATCTACATAATAAAAAGTTAAATTATTAAATTGTTCATGTACCATGTCAATTTGGTTCAGTTGGTCCATATACTATTATTTTGGTTTATTTTTTTTTGAATTATATTTTCTTGTTTGAATGTGTTTTTAGATTACATATACAGTAAATCATGGTTAGTTTAAGACACACAATATATTTTAAATGACACGTGTTCAAAATTTAATTTAAAACAAATTGTTTTTTATAGTAAAATAAAACGTAATAAATAAAGTAATAAATACAAAATTTTGTTTTAAAATCTTTAGTATTTATAATCTAAATGAAATGAGAATTATTGTAATAAAAAATATAAAAATATTATTTTTATTTATAATATTGAAAAAAATTAAAAGGAATTATAAATTAATAAAAAAATACTATTCTTAATTATAAATAATGAAATAATATAATATACATAATTTATTTGTAATTATAAATACTGAAAAATATAGAATAGTTTGTTTTAAGTTTTTTTAGGAAATTTATAAATAAAGAAAAAATATAAAAAATTCTTTTTAATTTTTGAAATTTCTTTATTTCTAATTTTCTGAAAGTTTACAAGTAAATAATGTTTTAATTTTTTAATATTTATTTTTATTGAAACATTTACAAATAATGAAACTTTTACTGAAAAATATTTTTCCTCTAAATTAAATTTTGGACATATGTCACTTTTCAAGTATGCTACACCTCCAAAATTAATTATAATTTGTTGTTTGTTTAATCAAAAGGAAATATTGAATAAAAAAATACAAAGGAACATAATAAACTAAAATATAATATAGGAAGAAACTAAATCAAATGTACAGAAATAATTTTCTGCTTAACTTCAAAATAGTTCCATTTTCAGAGTTGAATAGGAATAAGCTCTCATTTATCTGACAATGGTTGAATCTAAAACAACACTCATTAAAAGATTTTTTGTTTTTGTTTTTGCAGTTTAATTTATTTTTTAAAATATTTTCTAAGCTTTTTTTCATGTAAATAGTTTTCTCAATATTTTTAATATTAAAATTAAAAAAATATTATTTTAATATATTTTTAATTAAAAAATATTTTTAAAAAATATCCACCATCAGACAAAAAAAAAAAATCCCTTAAAAAGGGAATAAATTGAGGGCATGGCCTTCTTTTTATGGCTTGTTCAGCCCATATTAAGTCCATGAAGCAATTGTTGGCCCATTTGGTTTGTCTTAAGTCACAAACCATCAACAAGTTCACCACGCCATTCATCGTCCAAAGAGCTTATCACTTCAAAACACATGCTCGCCATTCATCCAAAGCCAAAGCCAAGGCTAAGATCATGGCACCCACCCATTGTAGCCAATCTTCAAACCATCTCTTCTCTTCCATTCAAAACAAGAGTATTTCCTGCAACAAAAACTACCAACACTTTAAATGAAAGCAATGAGACAGAAAGATCATCAGCGGGCAAGATTAAACGCCTTGTTCTGTCCAAGGAAGGTAGAACCAAGCTTAACTCATACCCTGACAGAGAATTTTATTCCTATCCACGCTTTGTGACCCATGTTGATGATGGCTTCATTTCCACACTGACTAATCTATACCAAGAGATGTTGAGACCTGACTCGGAAATCCTTGACCTCATGAGCTCTTGGGTTAGCCATCTACCGAAACAAGCTATGTACAAAAGAATAGTGGGACATGGGCTCAATGCACAAGAGCTTGCCAGGAACCCAAGACTGGATTATTTTTTTGTGAAGGATCTCAATCAAGATCAAAAGCTTGAACTAGAGAGTAGCAGCTTTGATGCCGTGCTATGCACTGTTAGTGTGCAGTACCTCCAACAGCCAGAAAAGGTCAGATTGATTTGTGTAATCTTAATTTATATGCTCATGTCAGCAGAATTTGGAATTAAGAAGCCTAAGGTGATCTGATTTTGTTATTATAGGTGTTTGCAGAGGTGTTTCGAGTGCTAAGGCCTGGTGGGGTATTCATTGTGAGCTTTAGCAATCGCTTGTTCTATGAGAAAGCCATTAGTGCATGGAGGGATGGCACTGGATACAGTCGGGTACAATTAGTTGTGCAGTATTTTCAATCTGTGGAAGGGTTCACACAAGCAGAAATTATTCGAAAACTACCTGCAGCAGCAGCTGGGCCTCAACAGGAGAAATCACCCTTTAGTTGGATCACGAGGCTCCTTGGATTGGTGTCTGGATCAGATCCTTTCTATGCTGTGGTAGCTTACAAGAACTTCAAACCTGTGTATGAATAAGAGATGTATCTGTCTATTTGGAAGGTTTTCTCTTTTCATCTTACAATTTAACAAGAATCCCATGAGATATAATGAACTGAGTCTTGGTATCTGAAACTCTGCAGAATATATTGAAATAATTCTATGACAATAAGAGCATCCTTGGACCAATTTGCTTTCTAAATAATTTTAAAGGCGCACTCCTTACATGATTTGATGTATTCAAGAAAAAACATAATAAATTCTTTATGATGCTAATTTCAAAATTTAAACATAAGTGGAGGAAAATAATAGACGTCTTTAAGCCAATCTCTTATTGTAATCACCAACTTATTACTATATCATTTGGTTAACTAATTATTATGATAAAAACCTCCTTTTTGCGTATATTACTAGAATAATCAACGAGAACTATTTGAGGACGGTAAATCATTCTTCCCTTTTCATAGATGTTCATTGAAACAATGTTTTTTTTTTTTAGGTTTTTTTTTAATTTCATCATTGGTTTTTGGTTTATTAGTTTAATTTATTTTTATTTTTTTCTATCAAATTATCCCAAAAGTATCATAACCCGAATAACAAGTTTGGTAGGTTAACTTGACTATTTCGAGTTTTTTCTTTCATTTTTTTAATTAATTTTTTTTTCTTATTTCATCATTCAACAATTAATTAGGAATTAAGCTTTAAAATTTATTTTGGTTTATTTTCTATAAAGTTATTCTGGTCTTGAGACCCGAGTCACAAACTTAATGGGTTAACCTGATTGACACGGGTCAATTTTTAACCAGCTCAATATTAAAAAAGTACAATTGATAAAAATAATTTTGGGAAAAAAAAAGAAAAAAAAGGGAAAGTACTGTAGGAAAAAAAAAGGAAAGTAATATACTATAGATGAAAAAAAAGTAATACACTATGGATTACTATTGTAATCCACTATGCAATGAGTGTGAATGAATTGTGATTTCCTCACATCTTTTAGCTTCATGTATAATAATTATGAAATAATGGCAAATCATAAGGATTGTTATGATTAAAAATCAAATCTGAATACAGACATGTAGGCATGCTCAAAAGACTCAATTATTAGCTAATTATATTGTGATAAATATGAAGGTTTAAAGTAATATAAATCTTTTATGTCATATATTTTTAAATAAAAAAACATATTATGCATTATTAGGTCCATGTTATATAAGGTTTTTTTTTAATCTAAATTTTATTTTTATAACATTCAAGTTGCTCAATGATAAAATAGAAGAGATAAACTTCTTAGAATAGATATAAACTTCTTAAAATAGGAATAGAAGAGATAAATTGTTGAAGTGGCCATATTCTTCATAAAAAATCGAGTTTAGTATCAATAAGTTTATGTTACATATAAAAATTTAATAGAGATGATTTTGTCATGTAATCAAGCCAAAAACATAGATGAAAATATGTGAATTTTGGTTTAATTTGATTTTTTAAATTTAAATGGATTAAAGGGTATTTTAGAGTAAAAAATAGATTTATTATGATTTCTAGTATGTCTTAAAGGTGTTTTAAATGAAAAATAAGTTGAAAAATAAGTTTTGTGAATTCAAAAACTAAAATCCTTATCTTATAGTCACATTGGTGATCTCAAAATAAGCTAAAATACTACACGT
>Ga0325403_1006110_pt1 | contig 11427 bp, 8 predicted proteins | sample PopdelMetagenome_19_FD_205665 | JGI IMG/M metagenome (GOLD analysis project Ga0325403, IMG submission 205665) | Populus deltoides microbial communities from Bellville, Georgia, United States - Xylem-PdKOR-R4 | ecosystem: Host-associated > Plants > Phyllosphere > Stem > Wood/Secondary xylem...
AATAAAAAATAAATTTACATCCTAAAAAAATTATGACCTAAATGATAAATACAAATGAAACTGTCTGAATAAAGTCATGCATTAAAACAATTACTCAAGGCCGAACACATCAACAATATTATTTAAAAATAAATATTTTTATTTTGAAAAATAAACTTCATTTGTATAAAACCAAATAGTAATAATAAATAAATTGGAGTAATATCTTGAAAAATAAAAAACAAATAAAATAATTCTAAAAACAATTATATTAAAAAGGCATACAAAACGTATTACTTGGATCATGAGACCGGAATAAACTTATAAAAATTAAATTGAAAATAATCATAAAATTAATATTTAATAAAAATACAAAATAATAAGATTATATGAAGCTGCATCTTTAATAAATTAAATATCAAAAGATGAAATCATGAAAAAAATCAATCACATAAAAGTTTTTAAAAAATTAAAAATGAAAAAACAATTCATTAAAGTGCAAATAAAAATTTAATTTGACCTATGTTTTATAGCAGACTGTAATTGTTTTTTTTTTTTAAAAATCCTTAAGCGCATAAATTATTTTACAAAATAAAATTTATGAATATAAATAAAAAAAATTTATTCAAATATCTAATAATCATCGATTCTGCTGTTGCCCTTGGATACCAATGATTATTAGATATTGTCATACAGTAGAGATCTCATAGGGTATAGAGTTTTACTTAATAAACTAATAAAAAAAAACAACAATACCCTCATCCCAGAGCTGTGATATCTCTTGATCCCAAATTCAACGCAAGGTAACCGTTGTCTTCCTTAGCTGCCACTAAACAACAGGTCTGGGCCTCAAATATCTGGGCTTTAGCCTCAAACCATCTTCCGGTCCCGACTTCTCCTCATTTGTATCCAAGGGCAACAGCAGTGGCAGGGAGCAAACACCACCGTAGTTCACGATTAGAGGCATGAAAGTCGGCGGAGGAGTGTTTTATGGAGCTCTGCGCGCCACCTCATTCCTTCTCAGCCTCCGCAGACACACTACGCTACGCACTTTTTCTTGTTCTTCATTTCCTGGTAGATACCATTATCTATACAATTTTGTCGTTGCCTTTATTTCTTTGTTTTTAACAATGTAATGTTGATGAAAATTTACAGACCATATCGGTTTTATCAAAGAAGTGGCTGCAACTCAGCCTCCTAAGCATTTGTCTCATTTGTTGAGGATGTTAAAGACAAAAGGTAGATGTTGTCAAGAACAAAACTTACTCACTATTCAACTCTTGAAGAACAGAACTTTAACATTCTTGAATTTTTTAAAGTTAATTGATTTATCATTTTTTTTATCAGGTTATTTGTTTTATTTGGCTTGTAACTCTTGGTTTGTTTTTGGGTTTTTCTTTTTGAGTCTTGCTAAGGATTGGCTAGGATAATGATTGCTACTTGGTTTATGTTTTCTTTGGTGCTTATTAACTTATGTGACAAGAGGTGCATTTCTAGTCTATAAAGTCTTATTTTTGCTGTAAATGTTTCTTTTTTGAGGTTGCTGAACTTCTGCTGTAAAGTGAAGTGCGCAATATCAGATGCCATTTGGAGATTTATCATCCATAGAGCCATCAACTCATATTTTCAAATAAATTGTATATATTGTGATGTAAAAAAAAAGACCTTCCTTCCCGAAAATATGTGAACAAATACCTCGTGGTGACTAACAAAGCTGGTTGACGAGGCTATAATGATGTAATATGTTTGTGTAATAATAGCATCCTTGTTTTTGTTCAGTTTCCTTGTCATCTAAACAACCTCTCCTTAAATCGTGTTGCATTAAATCCTTGGTAACAGGTGAATCTATTGTTTCTCCTAGAGCCAAGAAAGGGTTGTTCCCTCTTGCCATTCCACTGGCTAGAAACTGTTCAGGTATTGATGAATGCAAGTTGTGGGGACTTGCTATTTTTAAGATTTGAGAAGCAACTAATTTTTAGCATGATACATGTGATTTATTTGTGCGAATAGATGCTGTGATTGCGCTGCTGAGATGGCCAACAGCACCACCTGGGTAAGAGTCTCAAATTATTCATGGTCTTTGTTTGTTGTTGTTTTTCTTTCCCTGCAGTCATTGTTGTCTGATGTGTCCAGGATGGAAATGCCAGTGGTTGAGGTTCGTAAACATGGAGTTTGGCTTTTGGCAAAGACTGTAAGTTGAGTATGCATGCTGCTGCTCATGGATATAACCAGTAGTCAGACCTTCCTTGTGTAAAGAAATTTCACTAACAACATAATTTTTGTCATGGTACAGGTAGATCAATATATTAATCGAATCCTGGTCGAGGAAGATGCTGATATTTCTTCAGAAGGCAATGCTGATCTATTTCATGCTGCAGCTGATGCTGGAGATAATCTTTATGAAAAGGGTGACTATGCCAAGTCTCAGATTTTAGACCTAGATTTATATCTCTTAAAAAAGGTACAAATTGTACTGTAATTAGCCATAAAAACTTTTTTCTTTCTTTGATTCGATCGAGCTAAACAAATTTGAATTCCTAGCAGTGGACACTTTGGAATCCTCAAATTGATCATCATTCTCTTAATTGAATTTTAATTGTTAAAAGGTTTATTTTCAGGTAGGTTTGTTTCCAGATGTCTTAGAGCGCAAAGTGATGCTCCATTTGCAGAAAGGAGATCATGTAAGACTAGCCTAACTTTGGTTACTATTTGCAAGCAGCATGGATTTGCTTGCGAGTCTGGGTGGCTAACTGTTTGCATATGCATGTTTGTAAAGGTTTCAGCTTTAGTGACTGGGGAGTTCTATACAAAGAAAAAGCATTTTCCAGGATTTGCAAGGCCTTTTGCATTCAATGCAGAGGTTATGCTGAAGTTCGTATGATTTTCTTCTATTGCTATCGCCAAAAAAAAATGTTCTGAATTTTCAGTTTGTCATTTACTTCCTTTTTCATATCAGAAGAAGCCTCTTATACTTTCTACAGGATTGGACGTAACTTAGAAGCTAAAGATGCTGCCAGGGGAGCTTTAAAATCACCATGGTGGACCCTGGGTTGCAGATACCAGGCATGGGCTGCTCAGATAATTTCTCTTTACCATTTTATTGTACTGTGTTGTGTTTTCTCTTCCTTTCTTTAATTTATATTGTTGAGTTTGGAGTCCTATCCAGCATGTTGCTCAGATAGCACAATGGGAGGATGAGCAAATTGAGTATATTAAAGAAAAAATGACCGAAGAAGGAAGGCAAGAAGACCTTAACAAGGGAAAAGAACCATCGCAGGTTTCCTTCTGTTTTATAATGTATCTGTATATGCTGGACTTCACTATGAAGCAAATACATAGCTAGTGTGTATGTTGATCCTTGTCTTTCAAACTTGCAGATTGCATTGGATGAAGCTGCATTTTTGTTGGACTTAGCTTCTGTTGAAGGGACTTGGGATGAAGCTGCGGAACAGATAGCTGAGTGCTATAAACAGGCTGGACTACACGATGTTGCAAGATTTATCCAATATAGAGATTGAGTGTCTAGGTTGGTAGATATAATCAATCCAACATGTTTATGCTGAGTCAATTTGGATTTTGAAATTCCATTTTCAGTTTTAAATACACAGCAAACTAAATTTTGAAACAATTTAAAACTTCATATATACTGTTTGCTATACTGATGGATAATCTGTGGTGACTCTTTCAAGCTTGAGCATACAAATGACCCCCAAATTCAAGCTTGCATCAGGATTTAGGTTACTATCCAATTAGGGATAACTACAAATCAATCCCCAATTTGTTATTGGCCCCGCAAACCAGTCCTTAACCCATCTGTTTTATCTAGACATCATTCAACTTTTCATCAACTTAACACGTTAGTCCCCAATGTTAAAACAACCACCACCTTCTTTAAAAAAACTCAAACTCTTCCCCACACCACGGTCTCCCTCTCTATAACAACATCACCAGTATAATCCCTCACTCAAATATGGGGATTCAAATTCTCAAATTTAAAACCCTAATAAAAAAAAATAAAAATAAAAATATAAACAATAGCAGTCCCAGCTACTCTATTACAGCCTCAGCAGTATTTTTTTCGAAACGAGAATCTCCGAAACCTTTTGTTACACGTGTGAGATTGACTACTACAATTTCCGGCAACACATTTCCAGTGCCTTTAACCGGAGATTTCTTGTGGCTTCAAGGAATCAAATACAGTAAAGCTTATTGTTATTTTTAATCAATTTTGTTGGGTGATGAATTTAGGTTTAGGTTTAAATCAGAGCTATTTGGGTGAATCAGAGCGAAATTTATTTTCTTTGTTTGAATAGAAGGGATTTAGCAGATTAGGATTATGATTACTGTGGCTTGATGATCTGATTGCTACTGCTGTGTTGTTGTGGCTGATGTTTTTTTTATTTTTTTTATTTTTTCAGTCTTGTACTAGCTCTACAAGGTGTTTCTGAATTTTGATGTCTAGTGGTTTTCTCAGTTCGGTTGTGTGTACCATTTGAGTCCTGGATTGTTGCCCAAATCCTTTTTTGTGGTGGGGTTTGCTGTTGCCAATTTCAGATTCTTGCAAGTCCAGTTTAATATGCCTGGAACATTCTCGAACTACTTGATCAGCTTCTGCCTATCGTGGTATCTTGTCATGCCTTGTTGTGGTGGGGTTTGCTGTTGCCAATTTCAGAATCTTACAAGTCCTTAATATCTGGCTTTTGCAGATTGCCTGTCTGGTAATTCTAGTATTTTGTTTTGCATCTGTTTCTTCTTTTCCGTATTGTGAGAGTTGTATTGCTAAGCCATTTTTCTTACTGGCTGCATTTTATATACAAATTTAATTTATTATTGAGAAAAAGCTTAGGATTATTGTGTTTTGGAAAGACAGACTTGATTAATTTAAGCTTTGTCCTAAGCAAACCCTCAGAAATTAGAAAGCATTGTCCCGAAGTGCAAAACCTCGCCTGGGGACAGCCAGTTAAATGTACAGAAGGAATACACACGAAGATGCAAAAAAGAGGTCTCAAAATAACAGGAGGCAGACCTTAATGTATTCGATCCCTAGCATGCAGCAAACTTGAGAGCTACCACCGTGGATTACCTGTGCAACCAATTTTTATTCTATATGGACCGGGGACTGTGCAGCCAGTTACGGGGCAAATGGAAAGGATGGTATCTTGATGTTTGATTTCTTCTTTCTCCATAGCAGCTTTCTCCACAAATTTGCACCTCCACTTTTCTTGCTAGGCACAATGGCCAAATAATTAATTGCAACGTCGTCATCCTGGTGTTTGATTCCATTTAAAACGGGGTTCTTTTCAAGAGGTTCGATCACCTTAGTGGAAATGACGGCGGGTCTGGAATTGTTATCACTTTCTTTACGATTGATTGATTTAGTGTCCTTCACTTCAGCACTGTCCTCTTTTAGCATCTGATCTAGCAAAGAGGACCTCTTGTTCTTGTTCTTGGGTGAAGTCAAGGCTTTGCTTGTGGACGTGGTGACTGCGGTGGTATTTGTGCCGGTGGATGTAGAGATGACCTTGTCGAACAGGGCTGCTTCGCTTGGTGAAGCCATTGCCTTTAACTGCTTCCCCAGGTTTAGAATTGTCTCTTGGCACTCAGCTAACTTTTCTGAAGCAGCCGCTATCTCCCAACCCTGCAAGATTCAGGAAGTTCTTGGTTCAACAATGAGATACATTCACATGTAATTTAGGCAATTTAAAGGTGACAAACATGAAATCTCTGATAATACAAGAAAGAATAGAGGATAACACGTAATTGGAATCAATGATTGTTCTGGCTTTTGGATGCATAAAATGCACTGCATATTCATCGGAAAATCATGTTATTTTCACTGATAACAAAGGATCAGGTGGTTGTGGAAAAGTAGGGTTTTAAGAAGGGTATCTTGAGCAGCTTTGCGTGAAGTATCAGCTTGCAGATGTCAAACAATGTAAGCCAAGACGCTAGGCAATGACCCTTCAATGTAAATCCCGACGACTTAACAGCTCTTAATCTCCATGGTTAAAGACGAAACTTCATCCAAGCCCAAGAGAATGAGCTGAAGTTAATTTTCAGATGGAAGTGTCTCATTTTTTCCCAGAGAAGAAAAGGTTAAAGAGGAATCAACTGATCCCATATGCAAATTGGCTTTACTCGAACTACGTAGAGAGTACATATTTTGTTCAAAGAGTTCAAGTGCAATTCTTAGGAAATGCCATTCTTTATACCAACTAGCAGTTCTCCTATCCTCTACATGATTCTATAAATCACAAAAAGAAGTTAATATAAAGGCAAATGAAAATAATTTGTATGTTCAAGGTGGCATGATACGAACTTACAGTCCGGAGTTGGCTCTCTTCCTGATGGAGTTCAGAGTTAGGGACTTCCTTTTTCGTCATACTGAAAATAGCACATCAGACAGATGAGATCTCTCAACAATTTGTTTGAGGGAGAAAATTCAAAGTTAGACAGCATTTTGGGTCATGAAGAGTATGGCATCCTAAAATGCATGCGATATTCTATCTTTCATGTATTATGTCGATTTTATCTGATGTTGTGGGGTTACTTTATCTTCAAAAGAGGGAAATCATATAAAAATTAAATCCACTACCTTTTAAGTTGGAGCTGCAGTTCAAGACATGTAGCTTCCAATTCTTCACAGCAACTCCTTTTGTTCTCCAGTTCCATTTCCATGGAAGATAACTTCTGGTGAGCCTCATTCAATTCAGCTCTGGCCACTGTAAGCTGTGTGTCAACATCTTCTTTCGTCAGCTTATGATTTTCATTTTGGCTCTCAAACCTTGCCTTCAAACCTCTCAAAGTTTCTAAATCTGTTTGCAGGCCTCCAATGATTTTCTCAGATTCCTTGAGTTGATTCATCAAGGACTCACTGTTATTAGTAGCTGACTGGAGCCTGGCTTCCACGTCCCTCTTTTCAGAGTCAATATTAATCAAATCCTCTCTTAACTTTTTATTCTCGTCTATAATTGTAGATTGATGACATTCATCCTTCTCAAAGTAGCTGTGATGTCCATTTGAAGCAACAAACTCTGCTTTGCACCCACTCCGTGATTCATCCCAGTCAAAATGTTTCTTATCTTGAATGGAAAAGCAGTGGTTCATAGTCCAGTCCAAAGCAGAACATAATTCTTGGGCAAACATGTTCAAATCGGATTTTCCATCCAACAGATCATAACACGCATGAGCAAATTGCTGCAATACAGCAATTAGTTCAGAAGTTTTCCACTGCAAAACACGGACCATGTAGCCTGAAGGTGTTTCTGTGTTCTCATAAGGCAAAAAACTACCATCCTTTCTGGTCAAGGTCTCTGAGTTTCCATAATCAGCAAAGGATAAAGTGATCCCTTCAATAAGCTCAATAATCTTGCAGAGTGATTTGCTGAGATCTGGCTGACTGCTCTTATCTGTCGACAAGGCATCAGCTTCAGTAATTCTACCAGGTGCATCAGTCACCAAATATATAGGTTTCCATGACGTATATCCACCAACATGAAAGGAATTTAATCCATCAGAATGTGTTGAGCTTTGCCTTGTACCATCATATTCTGCAGGGCTTGCATGATTTATATTTGCCAGAGCTATTCTAACATCCTCCAGTATTTCATCAGGCTTTCTTAGTGTGACACGATTTTGCTCCAACACGACTTTCAGAATATCATGTAGCCAACCAGAAGCTTTATCTCTGGAATTGATTACCTGGTTTGATACAGCAGATCCAGACTCTGATACTGGAATGATCTCCCGACCTATTTCGTTAACATTGTCAGAAGAAACACGAGGACCTTCGAACTGTTCATCTACTGAGACTATTACAAGTTTTTCCATTTCAGCAAAGTCATCCATCATGGATATGTCTGAAGCTCCTATAGTTCTGTTTGTTGGCGACCCCCTTTGCTTTCCCTGTTTGAAGTGCTCCAATTCTGAAATCAAAGCAGAAGCCCAAGATTCAGCAGAGCTAACCTTATTATCACTGCCAATCTCAGACGTTGAGGCCAGAGACAGCTCATGTGGCATAACCACGCTCCTTGTTCTGTCTAAGGTTGTCTGTCCTTTTGACAATTCATCAAGATGCGACTCAACCTGTGATAATTTGGAAGCTGTGCGAGCATACATGGCTCTTGAAAACTGGAGTTCATTTGCTTTTTTATTAAAGGCTTCCTTGAGAGTCTTGTTTTCTTCTTCCACTACACATAGCTGCTCAGTCAGAAAGTTGATCCTTTTTCTGGGAGAATCAGCAGAGTTTTCAACAGCTGAGTCAACCACTAAACCCATAGGACGACCATTTAACCTTCTCCTGCTCATTTCAACTGAATCTCTTTCAAGGATTTCTACTTCACTTCTCATTTTAGCCAAGGCAGCAGGGCCGGGCAACCGCTTGCGGACCAGGACACGAAGCCTCTGACATTCTTCTTCCAACCTCGCAATTCTTTTCACACTCTCTAAGTGTTGTTTGTGTGATACATCTGCTGTTCTGCGATTAAATTCTGTCTCCTTATTTCGGATCTCAAGCTCCTTTTCTAGCACTCGGACTTCGTATTTGAGAGAAGCACTATCTTTTTCCGTGGACTCTAACCTACTCATCAGGGCATTAAAATCTGCTTCCACCTGAGCCTTTTGCTTACTTAAATCTTCGATCAACTTTTCCTTTGCTAGGAGAGCCTTGCTTAGATGAGTGTTCTCAAGACCAATTTTGGCAAGTGTTTTACTGGTCTCTTCCAGCTTCTCTTCCAAAATCATCTGGGACTTTTCAAATTCATTGGATGTCTTCATGACAGCATCATGAATCCTTTGCTCCTGATCTTCTCGAACAAAACATAGCTGCTGCATACACTCCTTGAGGGCAGCTTCCAGATGAGTCGATCTTTGTTCTCCAGCTGCTCTTTGCTGTAAGGCTTCATCTAATTGTTGCTTTAGAGACACTGCTTTTGCTTCTGCCTTCGCCTGGTCTATTAAAAATCAATAATCATAGAGTACACAAGATTACAGAAGACATTTGACACTGTGAATTCATAGATTGGCAAAAGAACCCTACCACTTAAGTACTGAAACGGAACAATATTTAGAAATTTACCTGTCATGGCTTCCTTTGCAAGCTTGGCTTGTTTCTTTGCAAGATCATCTTTGGCATTACACTCAGACAGGGCTGATGAAAGTTTGTCACTCAAAATTTTCAGGTGATTCTCCAATTCAGCCTTATCAGCCAATAGTGTCTGTATCTGGAACATCCAAGTTTTTTAGTAATCATCCAAAATAAAAATCAATTCTAAATGTATACGCGAATTTATTAGTAAAACTTCCAGCAATGAAGGACGTGCCAAACGGATTTGACTCTCTCTCTTCTTTGACCAGTTTTAGTGTTTCCTTGCACACATTTTTACACACTAAACCTAGAGACAACTAGCTGGATTGCTCTCAATAGATGGCTAAACTAAGGCATAATCATAACACAAAAGGTTGTTAGTTCTAGCATAACTCAAAAGAGTCCCAGTGGAGGAGCAAATCTCTTCATTGACAAGCTTTATAGGTTGAAGCAAATCATGGTTTTTAGTATTGCAGAATTTAGATCTGAAGTTAGTAAGCAGGTAACTCTCTCCTCAAAGAAAGTGAGCAACTCTCCCCTCTATGGTTCTTCTTCTATCCCACCCCCATCTGAAAAGGAAATCGGTGAACTAATAAAAATAGCGATTTGCGGTTGACCATCACCTGGAAGACATTGCTTCAAGCTTCAGAGACAGTAAATATTTGAGTTTTGGTTCCGAAAGTGCAACACATTGTTTCAACTTTTTTCTTTTTAGCCATTTGGTAAATCAGGGAAATGTCAAGTTTTTTCTAAGCTAGAAAAATGATGGATTTGAACTCAGGTTTCCACTACCATTCAAGGAGAAGCCTTACCACCTAGGCAGGGTGGCATCTTCATTGTCTTAACCGACTTTCGTAACAGGCTTTGGTATACCAATCTGGATTAATTGCGGTTCAAGCATCAAAACTAGCTTATTTCATGTTGAACTTCAATATAACATTGCAAGAAGTTGTAATTATCAGAGTCACTGCAGTTATCAACCAAGAATAAATACAGTGAACAGTAAAAGCTGACCCCTCTAAATCAGTGCATGACATGCAAAGCCAATTAGAATCTTTTACAAGAAAGAAGCTGATGTTTTTAGTGTCCATTGAGGAACAATTATGGAGCTTTCCCAAGAATAATTGAGTGATCTTGTGTTCCGATTTCTGATCACAAAGAACATATATTGTGGGATTGGAGAACCATAAATTGCATTAACTGATGATTCTAATTATAGCTTGCATTAATATACAAAATTGAAGCTCCCAGAATTGCTGAAATTTACCTCTTCTTCGTTTGATGAAAGGTCAACTTTATGATCAGTTGCAACAACAATCTTGTCTGCAGATTTCTTCCTCCACAGCCATGTTTTATGGTCCATAACTTCACTCATAACTGCTAATACTTCAAATCACTTGAAATCAGAATGAATTGCAGCAGAAAAACAAGAGAAAGAACCATCAAACACTCTTTAACCTATATATAACAAACTAGAACATGTAAAAAAATAAAAAATTATCTTACCATTACAACATTTAACATGCATGGATCATTAAAACCATGAAATGACATATTGATCAGATTTTCTTGAACAAAAATGGAATTCAAAACACGAAAGGAAACAAGTACTGAATAAAGAGAAGAAAATGCAAGACAAAAACACAATTGATATTATTATCCTACGGACAAATATAAAGAAAAGAAAACCTCAAAGAAGAAGAGAAAGTTATACAAAACCCCACACTTACACACAGCTAAGAAAGAGAGAGGGAGAGAGTAGCTAAGGCAGCACTGCCTGTCACTGTGAATTGTGTAAAAGTAAAGTGAAGGAAAAGCAACGTATGAGCTATAGAGAGAAATTTGTGTTACATGTATGCGATCCGTGGATCATATGTTTATTACCCCCGGGTGCTGGACCACCTTTCGTATTGTATTATTATTCAGCGGAAATGTAATGGCATGCCTTTATAGTCTCAATTTATCGATTTTATGAGATATCTCTAAGCAACCTTCTTCCGCTTGAACTGTTTCATAGAAGAACAACAGGCTATGTTGAAAGGATTGCTTCATTTGTGAAGTACCATAAATTTGACTCTTACATTAGTGTCGTTGAAAGGACAGAAGCTGGTTATTGCTTCGATGAAACGGACCGGAAGAGCGCGGGTCTTTGTCGTTGATGTTATGCTACTTTTTGTCATTTGCTTCTTTGCTCTGCAACTCCTGCAAGTGGCAGCCTGGTCAATTTGTAAGGTAGGTAATACAAGAATACGTAATATCTCATGTCTGTATCGAGGATTAAGAAACAAGCAATTAGTTGATTAAGATTAAATTAAAAAATATACTAAAAATCTAGCATTTTCACTGTAGTTAGTGATTAACGG